>ULWD01010800.1_pt1 | contig 12961 bp, 7 predicted proteins | sample 1960011 | NCBI WGS metagenome assembly ULWD01 (sample SAMEA4835803, study PRJEB28245) | human gut metagenome | biome: gut microbiome; material: fecal sample | place: Denmark | collected 2008 | reverse complement strand
CACTGTAGCTGATATTACGCTCTCCTGCCCGGTCTGCTCATACGCTGCAAATATCTCCTGCTCCTGTGGCACCATCATTTTAGTTGTCGTAAGGATCAAAACTCTTTTTCCCTCTGCGCGCAATGTCTCGGCACGCTTTCGGATACTTGACGTCTTTCCTCCGGCTCCGACATATGCCGTCACTTTTCCACGGTTTTTCGCTGCAATATCCTGCATCGCCCTGACTGCTTTCTCCACCTCTTCTGTCGTATTAAAACAGGAGAAACTAAATCGTACCATACCTTGTTTTTCTGTGCCAAAATGGGTGTGCATCAGAGGTGCACAGTGTACCCCCGCCCTTGTCGCAATCCCATAATTTTCTGCAAGACAGTCACTGACATAAGCGGAATGAAGATCCGCCAGATTACACGATACGATCGCTGCCACCCGTTTTTCTCCTCCGTAGATGTGAATGCCCGGAATCGTTTTAATTTTCCTCTGAAACTGTTCTGCAAGTGCCATTTCCTTCTCATGGATAGCTGCGATCCCGGTCTTTTTTATCCATGTCAGTGCCGCATGAAGTCCTGCGATTCCATGCCCATTTAGCGTTCCTGCCTCCAAAGCAGCCGGCAGCTCCATGGGATGTTTTCTCTCAAATGAATGTACGCCGCTTCCACCGGATAAAAGCGGTGCAACACACACTCCATCTGCAAGTGCAATCCCACCGGTTCCCTGCGGACCAAACAGTCCTTTATGCCCAGTAAAACAAATTGCAGAAATATGATTCTGTTCCATGTCAATCTCGATTGTTCCTGCTGTCTGAGAGGCATCTAAAATAAAATATAGATTATATTTTTCACATAAAGTTCCAATTTGTGCGATATCATTTCCATCACCTGTCACATTGGAAGCATGCGTGCACACGATTGCTTTTGTGTTTTTACCGATTGCCTGCTTTATTTTTTCACAGGAAATTGTTCCATTTTTCTCACAGAAAACGATTGTGACACCGATGCCCTTCTCCTCAAGCTCATAAAGCGGACGCAGAACACTGTTGTGCTCCATCTCAGTGGTGATCACATGGTCGCCCGGATGCAATAGTCCTTTCAGCACAATATTTAAACTCTCGGTCGCATTCATAGTAAACACCACACGCTCTGCCCCAAGAGACTGTTCTCCATCTTTCATATGAAACAGCTCTGCAATCTGTTTCCGTGTCTGAAAAATCAATCTGGATGTAAAAAGAGAAGCCTCATTCGCCCCTCTTCCTGCATTGCCTATATAAGAAAATGATTCTTTTACCGCCTGTGCAACCTCCTCTGGTTTCTGCAAAGTAGTTGCGGCATTGTCAAAGTATATCATTGCAACCGTTCCTGCCTTTCCCTCTGTCAGCTTCTCTGAATACCTGCGTTATTTCCATCACTCCGGAAGGATTCCCGCATGAAGCAGTGCTTCTAAGACACCTCCTGCAATGCATCTTGCCTTATCCGAGATTGTAAAACAGTTTTCATACTCGGATTCTCTCGGATCAATGTCTGCAATTTTAAATCCTTTTGTCACCGGATAACCGTCCCGGATGAGTCCACGGAGAATCCCGGAAATAGTGGCTCTCACAGCAAATGCACCGTCTTTTTTCTCCTGCCCGGAAGCATCCTTCCCCTGCGTATCCGGATAAATGAAGGCGATCACTTCGTCTTTTTGCACGTAATCGGAAATCTTTTTTTCTCCATATAAAATACCTGCGCACTCCGCATGAATCACGCGCTCTTTCGCAACACCTGCGATAGCACCCGGAATCCCGGTATTCGGAATCGCATTTCCCTCATAAATAATTCTGCCAAGCTTATGTCCGCGCATTGTCTCAACAACCGCATGCACGTCCACCCCCGCCGTAAATCCGGGACCTAATGCAACCGTAAACGGTACCATATCCATTGTAGTCCCAAGATTTTTCTTTGCAAGGATTCCGTCGACCACTGCCGCCGGTTTCACCTCCCGGATCACTGCTCCGTCCGGATCGATCATCAACGCAACTTTCCTCTGCTTCAGGAGTTCATATGCCCGTGTCAAATTCTCTGCAAAATAACATGTAACGCCTTCCACAGTGTAACTTTTCTCATAGACCGCCTCCGAAAATGCAACCTGACGCCGGATTGCAGACGGATTTGCAATTTCGGTCACCAGAACCGGATAACCGCTCTGGTGCAGTTTATAAATTGTGCCCGTGGCGATATCCCCGCCGCCGCGGACGATAATGATATTTTTTTTCATTTTCCTTATCCTTTATGGTTTTACAATGTGATCTGCTTCCATCATTGTCTGCGCGATCACATACATATTGGTCACAGAACCAACCGCCAGTTTTTCGGTCAATCCGTAATGGTTCAGACATGTTCCACAGGTCATGACCTCCACGCCCTGCGCCTCCATGCTCTTTAAATCTTCGACGGAGTCGGAACCTTCACAGCTTAAATATGCACCGGAATTAAAAAGTAAAATCGTCTGTGGCAGTTCCTCCAGCTGCGTCAGCGCATAGACAAATCCTTTCATCAGCATTTTTCCGAGCTTATCATCCCCCTCGCCCATGTGGTCTGCACCGAGCACAACGACTGTTTTTTTCTTTCGGATGTCCGGAATACAATTTTCCTCAGTGACCGGTGTGGATGAAACATTCCCATCCTTTATATTATTTTTCACAAACTCTTCTGTCACTTCCATCCATACCGTGTATTCCTGATCGGATTTTTTCTCGCTCTTTGCTTTTAACCCTTTGTGGTCTGCCATTTTGGTGAGATTTTGTACTGCAATCTCATTGTCCACAGTCACTTCCACGATTCCTGCCTCTGTCATGCCGGAAATTGCATTTTTTGCCTCGATCACCGGCAATGGGCACTGTTTTCCTTTTGCGTCAATCTGAATATTCATTTTTCATGCCTCCATCTGTTTATTTACATTTTTTCAATCGGCAGCTAATGCTGTATTTTCTTTATTTCAGGACATAGATTTTCTTTTCCTTTTTCTCTGTCACTCTTCCTATTATTCCACAGTCCAGTCCAAGTGCTTCAATCTCCTTCAGCGCCTTTTTGGCCTCATTTTCCGGGATTGCCACAAGAAGTCCCCCAGAAGTCTGCGGATCAAATAAAATCTCTTCCATCGCAAAACTGCAATTTTCAAATGCCACCTGTGCACCGATATGGTTGCGGTTGCGCTGTCCTGCGGCTGTGATGTAAAATTCTTCCACATAATCCTCGCACGCCCTGATATAAGGAATCTGTGAAGTCCACACCTCTGCGGAAAAGTTTTCGCCCAGCATTTCACCAAGATGTACCAGCAATCCAAATCCAGTAATGTCCGTGCAGGCATGTATCCCGTACTTTTTAAAAATCTCTGCCGCATATTTATTCAAAGTAGTCATCGATTCCACCGCCTGGTCAAAGGCTTCTTCAGACACTGCTTTCATGCGGGATGCCGTCATGACGATCCCTACTCCTAACGGCTTGGTCAAAAGCAGCAGATCTCCTTCCTTGCAGTGATTGTTTTCCAGAATACGTTTCGGGTGAATCGTTCCCATCACGGACAGTCCATACTTCACATCCACATCATTGATGGAATGACCACCTGCCAACACGCCGCCTGCCTCCGTCACTTTCTCATTTCCACCAAGTAAAATCTGTCCTAAAATGTTGGCGTCCATGCTCTCCGGAAAGCACACAATGTTTAATGCTGTTTTAACTTCTCCTCCCATCGCATAAATATCGCTCAATGCGTTGGTGGCTGCGATTTTTCCAAAGAGATAAGGATCTTCCACCATCGGCGGAAAGAAATCAAGCGTCTGCACCACTGCAAGCTCGTCCGTAAGCTGATACACTGCCGCATCATCGGAATGGTCAAAACCGACCAAAAGCTTCGGATCAGCTTTTTTCGGTATCATTTTTAATACCTTGTCCAAAATTCCCGGTCCAAGCTTCGCCGTGCAGCCTCCGCCCTTGCAAAATTCGTTCATCATCTTCTGGTTCTCCTGTCAGAATCGTATTTATGTCTTTTATATTGTACATTAAATTTTTATAAAAATCATCCATTTTATATGGTTAATTTTTTGCGTTCATATTATAATGAATAGACAATTACAAATAAAAACAGGAGCATTTTTATGGAGCAGACCAAAACAGATCCGGGCAGAAAAAAGAAAAAACCTCTTCGCAGATGTGGCATATTTTTTGCATGTCTGCTTTTTCTGTTTCTCTGCAGTTTTGTTTATATTTCTAAGAATCCACGTGCCAGAATGCTTTTGTCTGTCATTTATTTTATGCAGGATACCCTGAAAGATCCGGCTTATATTGCCTACCACATTGACATTATGGAATTATGCCAGGATTACTTCAATGGGGATATCTCATTTGAGGGAAAAGCCTACATGAACGATATCAAAAATTTTAATTACTCCTCTTCCATGGACATCTCCGGGGAGCGCTCTTTTACACAGAAAAAGCTTTCCATAATCTCCGATATGGATGTTCTGACGCTGAATGTTGGCGAGATGGATTTTTATATGAATCCCAATACCGTTTATTTCATGGTTCCAATGTTAGACAATCTTTCTTATGCCATGACCACCAGCAATACTTATTTCAAAAAAGCACCGGAGCTGACACATGATATTGATCAGGAATGGTTTCACGACAACTTCTCCAATATTATCGAACTGACCAGACAGATTCAGATTGAGGAAACCGGAAAAACAAGAACAGATTCCGATGATGTAAAAAGCCACGAATACCTCGTCACGATCCCGGAGGGTTCCGGTGGTTTTATCTGGGAGCTTTTAGGCATGGATACGCCGGACTATGACATCCGCGTTTCCCTGTATCTGACCGACCTGTGCCGGATGAGCCGTATGGAGGTCGATCTGTCTGATATCACAGAAGGTGCTTCCATGATCATTGACGGAACAGCTGCCGGAACCTGTATTTTAAGTTATGAAATGCCAAATGGAGAACGCTTGACACTCACCTATGTCCGCAATCCGTCTGTCACCCATGTGAATTTTATCTATATGGACTGTCTCTATGAGACAAATCAGGGCGACAATTTTACAGCGAGCGGCTATATCACCACCCAGCCAGACGACAACGGTTGCGAAATAAATGTCAAAAACCTTTCCGTCATGCAAGGCGATGAACTGCTTGGCACTTTTTCCTTTATCGGAACGATCACAAAAGAAAAAAATCTGCCGGATGTCTTCCGTGGCGCCGACCTCGATTCGCCAGACATGGAACACATTGACTGGCAGACCGTCCGCGACGACACAGAAGGCTTCATCCAGGATGTGATCGACGAAGCGAAAAAACGATTGACCGAATGAAAAATTTGGAGGTGCGTTTCTTCCATGGCTTTTAACGTACAATAAAAAATGAAATGGCAAGAGGTGCTCTGTGAAAATAGCTCGGATTGTTTATTTATCCATGGTTCGTTTTAGACTTCTTCGATTGTTTATGTACATTCAAAAAATGGACGTCTGGCTCTCTGTGTCCGTCTACGGAAAACTCTCTTTGCAACTTTATTGTGCGCAAGTTACATGTCAGAAAATCAGCAGAGAAGTAGGGCAAAAATTATCCGGGTATTTTTTAATTTTTGCCCTACAATAAACGATGCTGATTCTGACATTTACTTGCGCTAAATAAAGTTGCAGAGAATTTTCCGTAGACGGACACAGAGAGCCAGACGTCCATTTATGAATGTACATAAACTTAAAGTCTAAAACGAACCATGGATAAATTTACACAATCCTCACAATATTTTCACAGAGCACCTCTTGTCATTTCATTTCTATCAACACACAGAAGCCATGGAAGAAACGCACCTCTAAATTTTTCACTCCGTCAATCGTTCATCTGCTCCATAAAGTACATCCTGGATGCAAAGTCTGGGAAATGCCTTATCTGTTCATTGTAGCCGGTGCCTCCAAATGCCTGCTTTAATTTTACTCCGGCATACATGAGTGCATCGCCATATGCACAGAAATCTTCTGCTTCACCATCCATTTTCACAAACTTTGCGATCAGATTATGTGCGACAGAATCCTGCCTGATATGCACCGGAGCCACGGTGTTTACAAGATCGCCGAACTCTTTTACATTATATTTTAAGCTACGATTGTAGAAATGATATCTGGCTTCCGGGTTTAACCCATTCGGACGATAATATTCAAACTGCGTGTTCGGCGACACAAGTTTCTGCATCAGAAAGCCAACCGCTTTTTCCCGGTCTTCTGATACACACGTCCACTCCTGAATATTTCCGGTCTGCGGACCTGACAAACTGCCGGTGATGCCCTGATCCGAAAAATTTCTTCCCCGGTAAAAAAAACCGGTCTGCAGCACTTTGCGCCACTCTTTATAAAGTGCGATCTGCGCTTTTACCGCATCGAAATCCTCTTTTTTCAGATCGCAGAAATTACATTCATATCCGCAGATTCCAAACGCTGCCACCTGAAATCTTGTCTCAAGCGGTGTCATTCGGAGCGTCTGGTGATTCGGGCAGGATGAGACATGTGCGCTCACCACGGACATCGGATAACCATAACTGTATCCGGTCTGAATCTCCGCACGGCACAGTGCGTCTGTGTCATCACTCGCCCAGATCTGTGGGAAATACGATAAGATTCCAAGATCAAACCGGTTGCCACCTGCTGCACATCCCTCAAATAAAATTTCCGGGAATCGCTCTGTCAACTCCCTCATACACCGGTAAAGTCCAAGCACATAGCGGTGTGCCACCTCCCCCTGCCGCTCCGGTGGAAGTGTCTTTGAATAATAATCGGTCACGATCCGGTTCATATCCCATTTCACATAGGCGATATTTGCAGATGAGAACAGGTCACTCATCTGCCCAATGATATAGTCCTGCACCTCTGCCCGGCTCAGGTCGAGCAGCCGCTGGTTTCTTCCCTCGGAATGATTTTTGCCCGGAATATCCATCGCCCAGTCCGGGTGCGCCTGATAAAGTTCACTGTCCACGTTCACCATCTCCGGCTCTACCCAGATACCAAAATCCATACCGAGATCGTTGATTTTTTTACAGAGACCAGCCAACCCGTTCGGAAGCTTTTTCGTATTCACCTTCCAGTCTCCAAGCGACGACCGGTCATTGTCCCTGTGACCAAACCATCCATCGTCCATCACAAACAGTTCAATCCCTGCTTCTTTTCCGGCTTTTGCGAGCTGGAGCAGTTTTTTCTCATTGATATCGAAATACGCAGCTTCCCAGCTATTCAACAATACCGGGCGCACTTTTTTCTTCCACGCACCACGCACAATATGTTCCCGTACAAAGCGGTGCATACACTGGCTCATCCCATTGTAGCCGGCTTTGGAATAAGCCATCACTGCCTCCGGTGCCTCAAAGCTTTCCCCTGCCGGAAGCTGCCAGCAAAAATTCTGCGGATTGATTCCAGAGACAAACCTTGTTTTTCCATAGCTGTTCACTTCGACCGCCTCATAATGGTTTCCGCTGTATACAAGATTGAATCCATAGCAGTCCCCGGTATCCTCCGTGGTCTCTCTCCCACTTAACATCACAAACGGATTCGCTCTGCTTGAGGAAGTTCCGGTATAAGAAGCATTTACGTATTTCCCTGCTGCCACCGGGACATCCCATCTTCGCATCTCCCTCGCCCACGCGCCATGAAATGAGGTAAACACATGATCCGATGTCGGAAAATCGACCTGACAGCTCATCAGCCGCCGGATCTGCACTGCATTTTCACCGTCATTGATGAGTTTTGCACTTCTTGTGATCACATCACAATCCTCATAAATATAATAATGAAGTTCTAATTTCAAAGCAGAATTGTTGTCTTTTAACGTCACACACAGATGTTCCACCTGATTTTTTTCATCATAGGAAGCTGGCAATGCATCCTCTGCATCTCTCGCCTCTCTTCCCTCAAACCGGACAGACGATTCATACACAAAATCCGAGGAAAAACTTCCATCTTCATAGATAAGTTCCACAAACGGCTCCCTGATATCTCCCTTTCCATAAGCGGACATTTCCAGACACAGATCCTCTAACGTATAGGCGTCATGTTCCCTGTCGTAGACACAGCTGTTGCCCGGCTGAAAGGTATTTTTTTCGATCAAAGGTGCGACTGCATTTTCATCCAGAGGCTCACACACATGGATTTTTCTTCCATAATATAAATGCTCCAACTGCCCTGTCGGCAATTTGCGGAACGCATAGGTCGTATGTGCTGTATGTAACACAAAAATATCATTAGCTGTCTGAATCATGATTTTCTCCTCTTTTAATTCTGATGTTTTTTCTCTAATTCTTTGGAAATCTCCGTTAACTTCCGGTCTGTCAGAATATAACGTTTCTTAAATACGATAAATCCGATCACCAGCACAACGATCGGAATGATCGTCATGGATAAACGCAGTCCCATGCGGGAGGATGCTGCGATCGGTTCCGTTACTACCGCTTCTTTGTTTGAACTGATATGGAACACAAATAAAACCATCGAAGATATAAATCCTGCGATTCCTGAGGCGAGCTTTACAACAAACGTCTGCATGGAAAAAATGACGGATTCGTCTCTCCGGTTATTTTTAAATTCACCATAATCTACCGTATTTGCTAAAAAGATGGTAATAATTACATTCAACACACCGACTGCCGCCATGATCAGTGCCGCCGGAATAAACAGCCATACGACAGAACTTGTTCCGGTTGCGGAAATAATAATGATCAAAATATATCCGGTCACTGCCATTCCAAAACAGGTATAGAAAATTTTAATCGTGTCCATGAATCTGCGGAGCACCGGAAACAGGATCATCATCGCCAAAATCTGGCATCCGCCGCCGACCATATTAAACAGCGTAAAATCTCCCTGATAAGTACTTGGGCTGAAATCATATTTTAAAAAAAAGTAAACCAGCTGCTGGGTGATATATAAGGCCGTATTGATCATTACGATTGCAACTACAACTGTCATTGCCTGATCATTCTGGATCAACGCCCGAAACATCTCACCGATGGAAGCGTTCTTCATATCGACCGTTGATTTCTCTTTGATGCACAGACAGGTGATCAGAATGAAGATCACAAATAACACTGCAATGATCAGTGCAAATTTACTGTATCCGATACGGTTGATCTCATTGTCTGTCGTTCCGCCGAATGCTTTTCCAAGTGCGGCAACACTCATGACCGTGACGATCGATACCAGTGCGGAGCCAACACCTGCGCAGGAACGTGCAAATGCAGACAGTCCCTCTCTCTCTTTTCCAGCCTCGGTAAATGCCGGAATCATACTCCAGAATGGAATATCCATCATCGTGTAAGTCATGCCCCACAAAATGTAGGTAACAGACGCATATGCCACTAACCCTGCACCGTTTAATTCCGGCGGGATCGTGAACATCAGGTAAAGTACAAGTGCATTTGTGACCGTACCGACAAGCAGCCACGGACGGAATTTTCCCCATCTCGTTTTTGTCTTTGCGACCAGCACACCCATGATCGGGTCGTTAAATGCATCAAACACGCGGGCTGCCATCAAAAGAACTGCGATCGCTGCTGCGCTGATTCCCATAACATCCAGAAAATAAATGGAAATGTAGCTGGCGGAAAGCATGTAGACCATATCCTTTCCCACTGCCCCGATTCCATAGGCAAATTTCTCTCTGCCGCTCAAACTTCTCTTTGCTTCCATCGTAAAAATCTCCTTTTTCTCCATTAAAAATTCATCATTTCTGTTTATTTTTTAATCCCATTGCAAGTTCCACAACTTTGTAAGCACCGTCATAAAGACCTGCCTTTTTATTCGTTACAATGTTCTGGCACATATCTGAAAGGAAAGTATCGTCCTGTAAAAATAATTCCAGCATCTGGATCGTGTGCGGAATATCCCGGCACTCTAACGTTCCGTCTCCCACTTCCGCAGAATGGATCGCACCCCACATCTCATGTTTTCCCACGCGGCGGATGAAAAGTTTCGGCACCGGGTAAAATGCGAGTTCGCTCGGTTTTGTCACCAGGACATCACAGCTTCTCATGAGAAGATTCGTGCAGTATACCGCCTCGAAAATATTTTTGTGCCAGAATCCGTGAATCCCTTCGATTTTCTCCTTCCCATCCAATGCTTTTTGTGCAAATGCTTCTGTATCTGCCCAACAATCAAAATGCTCCGTTGCATAGTTTTTCATCTCAGGAATTTCTGCAAGCAATGATTCCCAGACATTTTTGTAATCGCCCACATTGACGTATAACGCCGCCTGCTTCTTCTCAATATATGGAAGCAGGAATTTGATGATCGCTGCAAAAATCTCCTTCTGCGCACCAGCCCCGCCAATCGTTAAAAGGAAACGCATCGGCTCGCCATTCTCTTTTCTTTTGATACGCGCCGCACAGTCCGCTTCGATGCCCTGCACAAGTTCATGGTCAATGTAATGTCCTGTGTATACAAGGCTGTCAGATGGCATTGGTTTATTTACTTTATCTTTATTCATGCCGTTTAAAATGCGGTATCCCATATAGGAATTATGACACTGAATCGTATGCACGCTTCCCTCTGATAAATGTAGTGCCATCGGCCAGTTATCCGGGATCGCGTTCACCACGTATTTCATTCCGGCATGTACGGCTGCCTGCGCCGGCCAGACATGTGTTCCGATCACCGGAATATCCTTCGGCACATTGCGGTACACCGGAGCCATCAGCTCCGCATTTTTCTGGTCTGCCGCATTGTAGGACAATGCCCGGAATCCCTCATAATTCATTGGCTCCCAGACCAGTTTGTTGAAGATTGGATTTTTCGAGAGCCTTGAGCCGAGTGAATACAGATTATTCTGTGCGCCGATCACTTTCGTGCAGGTCGTCTCTCCATAGGAGTTTAAGTCCATCCAGTAAGGCGTATACCCCATCGCCTTCGCCGCAGACGCCATCGCCATCGAAATGCGGTAGTGTCCGAATCCCATACGGATATTTCCGACAATAATCCCTTTTTCTGTGTCAAATGTACCTTTTTCCGCATGCGCATTGACATCATAATGTGCATTCTCTGCCGGATTTCCAACCAGGATATTATAAACCCCCAGGGAATCTCCGATATAACGGTTCTTCTCGACCGACACCTCATAATTTTTCCGGGAGTCATCTCCAAATTTTTTTATATATTTCTTTTTGGACTTCACTGCCTTTTTATAAACCTTGTCCGGCATTTTATTTCCAAAAATCACGCTTGATCTGTCTGTCATGTTTTCATTCTCTCCAAACTTTATTTATTTCTCTCACTTCGAACCGTAAAACCGATTTTTATATCTGAGTCACCATCCCGAATGATAAGTACCGCATCCTGCTTTTCTGCTGTCAGAAGTCTTTGACTCTTCACATAAATGCCGCCCATTCCTCCCTGTAAAGCCACCGTCTTTGCTCCAATGATCTCAATCGGTCCTTCTGTTTCAATAGTAAGTGGTTCATTGTAAAACGGAAGGATATTGCCGTGTTCGTCCTGTGCCTGAATCCGAACCTCAGCCACATCATAACTCTCTGCGTCGATCAGATTCTCATGATCCGCCACTGCTGAAATCTTCCGCTCTGTCATCGGTTCTTTGATGATTGTTTTCACCACCCGCTCCTGCCTTGTAGATACATCCACCATCACCGCCTCAAAACGATACGTTGTGGAGGTGCCACCCCAGTCGCCAATGTATTTGTTATACAACCGGACTGCCTCTTCCATATTCATATGATAGCGAAGAATCAGCCATATTCCCGTCGCATAAATGGACTTTGGAAGCTTTGCGAACCCAAATCTGGTAAACGCATTCAAAGCTTTTTTCACACCGGCTTCCTGTCCCGGTTTCATATGTTCTTCCTGCAGGGCATCTCCGATAAAATCATCGATAAGAATCGGACCGTGTTTCAGATGTGTGTACGGAGAATCTGCGGCACTGTACTCCTTAATGAACCGGTCATTTTTATACATCCGCACCTTATCCGCATTCGTAAAAATATAGGTTTCCCCGCGGTTACATCCCGGATGTTCCCCAATATCCATGGAAGAACTTAATTCCAGCACCGGCTCTTTCTCCTGCTGACAAGCATAGACCGCCGCTGCCAGTTTCGGATTGCGGAACATATCCATGACTCCGTGATAACAGATGCGATCACCACTTCCGAAATCCTTGTGAGTGTTGTAATCAAACATGCACCAGCCAAAGCATCCTGCAATGTCCTCCTCGGCTGCCACCGCATCCAAAACATTTGCATGGCGGAGCGCATGCTCTGCCCGGTGTTCTTCCCAGTCAAAAGTCTTCGTCGGATACATATGCCCATTGTATTCACTGATGAGGTATGGTTTTTCCATATCCGATGTCACATTCTTTTTCGGCTCACATCCCTTTGCTTTTCCATCATGCACAAAATCATTGTAGGTATACACATCTTCCAACAGACTGCTTTTTCTATTTGCACGCACACCACCTGTCGGTCTCGAATCATCGAATTCATGCGCCGCCTCATTTGTTCTTCTGTAAAATGCATCATCATCCTGCGATTCATTAATACGCACGCCCCAGAGAATGATCGAAGTGTGATTCCGGTACTGTTTCACCATATCCCTGACATTTTCCACTGCCTGATCTTTCCATGCAGCATCACCGATATGCTGCCATCCCGGAATTTCGGTAAAAACAAGCAGCCCTATTTCATCACACCGCTCTATAAAATAATGGGACTGTGGATAATGGGAAGTCCGCACCGCATTCGCCCCAAGCTCCCTCTTTAAAATATCCGCATCCAACCGCTGCATGGATTTTGGCATTGCATATCCAACATACGGGTAACTCTGGTGACGATTTAAACCTCTCAGTTTTATTTTTTTGCCGTTCAGATAAAATCCGTCTTTTTTGAATTCTGCCCTGCGGAATCCGATTCGGTCTATCCTCTCATCCATTAACTTTCCATCACAGATTAA
>ULWD01054916.1_pt1 | contig 12996 bp, 16 predicted proteins | sample 1960011 | NCBI WGS metagenome assembly ULWD01 (sample SAMEA4835803, study PRJEB28245) | human gut metagenome | biome: gut microbiome; material: fecal sample | place: Denmark | collected 2008 | reverse complement strand
GCCGAGCCACGCAGCCCCGGCCACGCCCAGCGACCGGACGAACGAGTGTCCCGCGACGCCCAGCAGGGGGGCGCCCAGCAGGAACAGCGCGACGCCGAGTCCTGCGCCCGAGCTGACGCCCAGCACGTAGGGACCGGCCAGCGGGTTGCGGAAAAGGGTTTGCATTTCGAGTCCGCCGGCAGCGAGGGCCGCGCCGGCGAACAGGGCTGTGACGGCTTTCAGGAGCCTGATCTTGAGGATGATGTCGCTGGTGGCAGGGTCGCAGGAGCCGCCTGTGAGCGCCGCCCAGACATCGCCCAACGGCACGGCGACCGATCCGACGGCGAGGTCGGCGATGAAAAGCGCTGCGGTGAGCAGCCCGAGCGCCGTGAAAAGGAACGTGGTTCTGCGTGCGGTCATTTAGCGGTATTGGAATTTGAACGAGATTTTGTAACGGGCGCCGGCGAAGCCGTAGCGCGAATCGCGCCTGACGTCGGCCCGTCCGTCGGCGTAGTGGCGGAATCGCGTGCCGGACCCCTGCGCCTGCGCGGCGGGCTGAAGGCAGAGGGGCGAAAGGTGGAGAATGGCGGCGTTTTTCATCTTATTCGAGGCGTTTGTAATAACAGGTCGGGACGCTGTCGCCCGAGAAGATCGTCCGCAGGTCGCGCAGCACGAGATCGGGGCGTACGACGCCCGATTCCCAGAAGTCGGAACCTCCGGCCGGGGTTTGGCGGCGGTTGTTGTTGTAGACGTTCCGGCTGCGCACGACCGGAATGCCGGAAAATTTCGGGTTCTGGGCCGTCAGTTCCGCCAGCGTGTTGCAGGGACCGACGTTGAGCCAGAAATCGGCGGCGTTGGCCAGCAGGTAGGCCTCCTCCATGTCGACAGCCACCGACGTGTCCGAATCGTTCTTCGTGTAGACGTACTCCCCGCCGGCATCCTCGATCAGGCGGATCATGTAGCTCTGCGATGAGGGCAGGAACCAGGTGTCGCGGTAGGGGGTGTTGAGCATTACCTTCGGGCGCGGCGCATCCGGGGCGGGGTGTGCTTTCAGGGCCTGGTAGTCCCGGGCGATCCGTTGCAGCGTGTCGGCCCCGGCCGCGCGCAGGTCGCAAAGCTCGGCCGCGAGGACCAGCCATTCGGCCTTGCCCAGCGGGGATTCCTCCATGTAGTCGCCGATATATATATAGGGGATGCCCAGTTCGCGGAGTTTGCCCGTGACGATGGTGTTTTCGCCCGTCACGCCGTAGAGCAGCATGAGGTCGGGGCGCATGGCGGCGAGCAGTTCGAAATTGAGGTTCGTGTCGTAGCCCACGTCGCGGACCTCGCCGCAGAGACGGTGTTCCCGGACATAGGGATTCGAGATGTAGTCGATGCCCGAGACGCCCGAAATACGCTTGGCCTGTCCGATGGCGTCGAACATCGCCACGTGGCTCGACGACATGCACACCACGTGGCGCACGGGAGCTTTTACGACCTGTCCGGCGAAGTCGGCGGGGGCTTTGGCGTCGTCGCGCAGGATCAGCAGGTGCTGTTCGACGTTCGTGCCGCCCTGCCACGGATTGCGGATCGAGACGAGCGTCGAGGCATTATTCCCGTTCCCGCGGATGTCGAAGCCCGACGCGTAGGCCGGGGTGTAAATCTCGGTTGTGAAATCGCTCAAAACTGGCCCCGAAGAGCCTCCGCAGGCCGATGCGAGGGCCGCGGAAAAGGTTAGCAGAAGACGTGAAAATCGTTTCATTTCCGCAAAAATAGAAAAAAATCCTGCGGAAATGTGTTTGTTTTTGAAAAATATACTATATTTGCAGTCCCAAAGCGAAGGGTTTTGCTCTTTTGCCGAAGGAATCGGGGCGTAGCTCAGTCCGGTTAGAGTACACGTCTGGGGGGCGTGTGGTCGCTGGTTCGAATCCAGTCACCCCGACTGATGAAAAGGCTTGGTAATCTGATGATTATCGAGCCTTTTTCTTTTGTTGGCGGTTGATTGATTCGTGGCTTCTGACCCCGTTTTTACGTTGGTTTACACGGTCTGTGTAAACCGAGGTGTAAACCGCCAAAAGGCTATGGACGCCACTATTTCAGTTATTTGTTTCAAAAGCAAGACCCTCGCCAACGGGGAGCATCCGCTCATGTTGCGCATTACGAAAGACCGCAAACGGACGATGAAGAGTTTAGGCGTGTCGGTGCATCCGTCTAACTGGGATTTCGACCGCAACGAGCCTAAACCCAAGTGTCCCGACCGCAAGTACATTCAGCAAATCATTCTGAAAGTCAAATCCGAGTATCAAACCAAGTTATTGGAGAAAGCCGCCCGCGATGAAGACTACACGGCTGAAACGCTCGTAAAGGAACAGACCCGTGAGCAAATTCAGTCCGAGACGGTCGAGAGTTTCTATTTGCGGACGGTGGAACAACTCAAGCGGGAGGGGGCGGTAGGCAATGCCTATGCCTATCTGAACTCCTACAATGTGCTCAAATCCTTTAATGCTGACAAACCGCTGTCCTATACGTTCGGTCAGATAGACGAAGCGTTTTTGAGTGCTTTCGAGGGATGGATGCGGTCGAAAGGCAACAAGGAAACGACATTGAGTTTTCAAATGCGGACTTTACGGGCTATGTTCAACCGAGCAATTAAGGCAAAGATTGTCAGCAGGGAGAAAAACCCATTCAACGAGTACAAGATTAGCAAATTCAACACCCGTACACCGAAACGAGCGTTGAGCAAGGCAGACATGATGAAGATTATCGACGCTGATTGTTCACAGGGAAAGGAGATAGAGCAGTTTGCACACGATATTTTTGTGTTTTCGTACTTGTGCGGTGGCATATCGTTCGTGGATATTGCCAATCTGACCCCTGCCAACATTGCGGATGGGCGGCTGATCTATCACCGTCAGAAAACGCACGGAGCAATCAATGTTCCGCTGTCGGAAAAGGCAAAGGCGATTATTGGCAAGTATGACAGCCATTGTGAGCAGGCAGGTTATCTGTTTCCGATATTGGATGAACGGGTGCATATCACGCCTCTGCAAAAGAAGAACCGAGTGCATAAAATGTGTAGCAGGGTAAATGTCGCTTTGCGGAACATTGCTAAACGGTTGAAGATTAAAGCGACCGTTACAACCTATGTCGCAAGGCATTCATTCGCCACCGTATTGAAGAAATCGGGTGTGAATATCGGTATCATATCGGAGGCATTAGGCCACCATAGTTTGAAAACCACCCAAATCTACCTCGATTCGTTCGAGAACTCGCAGATAGACGCGGCGATGCAGAATCTATTATGAAAAAGATTGAGGGGGCTATCCATTGCTGGATAGTCCCCTCTAAAAGATATAAAAACAGATTATTGAATTATTCTAACTCATAACCAACTATCGGCATTGAGAACAAGACGATTGTTTCTCCATATACAGGCTCCAATCCACGCTCTATTACTGCCTTGACTTTCGCATACCCGTCAAAAATAATATGCTGAGCGACGCAGTCTGGTCCAACGCCTAATTTACTGCAATAAGCCCGAAATCCTGGAACCTGACAAAGACGCTTTGCCATCATTTTGATATGCTCTATCATCATGGCTGGATCATCATATGTTATTTCTGCAACCTCTGCGATGGCATCTTGTTTTTCGGTATAGGACAAACAGAGTGTCGAGATACCGTCATACAGTTTTCTGGCATTTTTTGTAACTTCCCAAAGCATTGTTTGCCAGTCCGTATCATCATCATTCGATTCGTAAATAGGCATTGCAGTTTGAGGTTTGCTAATTTCTTTTGCGATTTCAGATGTTGAAACGCCCATAGTGTCAATGCCTTGCTTGGCATTACGATTTTTCTTTGTTTTTCCCATATTTTACAAAAATATTTGTTTTATAAACACTTACTACCACTGAACATTCTCCTCTAAATTAAATCGAATGAATGCAAGTTTTAGAATGACAAGAGGGCCATACGTTTGTTCCAGACCATAACGAAGCACCTCATTTACTTTTCCGATACCTTCATATAAGATGTGCTGTGCAACTGCTTCGGGATTAACTCCTATTACGGCACAATAGCTGTCAAAATCGGGAGTATGCGTCCGCAACACCTCCGAAAAGAGTTGGAAGCAGGTATCGAACATTGTTGCATTCTCCCAAATATCATTGATTGCCTGACCGAGTGCTTCTTTCTTATCCTCGGCACTCGTCGATTCTGTTGTCAGCCCTCTATATTTAAGGTAGCTTCTGGCAAGATTGAATGTCGCCCAAATTTTGGATTCCCAGTTTATACATTCATCATTAGGGTGCTCCGAATCTACCAGTTTGTCAATGAATTGCGGGATTTCGTTCCCGTTGACGCTCTTAAACCCTGTACCTTGCAGAGTTCCAAAAGTTAATTTTGATGTTTCTATCATATAATTAAGATTAAGTTATATATCTCATTTTCTCGGCGTTAGGTCTGACTGGTGAGCTCTTGCCAGCTCTGGCGGCAGTCGGGTGATGGCTTGGGCAAACTCCCGTCATCGTCCTGCCGTGCGATTCGACCTGCGGCCTTTCGGTTCGGATTCTCTCTCCCTACCGAGAAGCGGAGTATATGTCAAAGAACCTGCGTTTGCGTTTTCAATGTTGAATACTACGAAAATCATACATAACTCATTATGGCAGAAATAGTTGGCGGATAGCAGAAAAGTGCATGATTATTACTTCCCCTTATCGGCAGAATAAAAAAAGGACGGCTCATGCCGTCCCTTATCATCCGATATGTAATTGGATTTATCTGAAATTCGCGCCTACCGTCGTCCACTCCTTATCCTTGTAAGATGTCCAGATTCCCGATATACTCTCGTCATTGTCAAGGAATTTCGGATTGTCCGTATAGCCGAAGAAATAGACGATGCGCGAAATCAACAGCATTCTGTTATAGGAAACCTTATTGGGATTCGTACTGCGGTTATCTTCCTCTTTGAACTTTTCCAAAAGCGGCAAAAAACACTTGATGGCAAGCGTTATCTTGTAACAACTTTTGAGATTCACCGAAAATCCGTCCAATCCGAAAGAACGGGTGTTTGACAACTTGGCATAGAGTTCTGCCACGTTGTCAGCAAGCAACTTGCCCAACATCCGTTTTGCAAGGTCGGATTCAAGGGTCGCACCGTGCTCGCGCCCTCGCCATGCACGGATTTTGGCATCGGGATTTTCTTGCAGGTACTTGGCGAAAGTCCGAAACTCCTCGAATACCGAGGTCGGAACCTGCTGCACATTTTCCGTCCGTTCCTGTACCACATCATAGACAAAGAGTATCGCCATCCAAAATTTCTCGGTGTCGATACCCATGGCCCGCAGGGAACGGATAATCGGAGCGTTCTCCAAATACTGCTCTTTCGTAAAGGGGCTTTTCAACCGCCCGTCCTCCAACTGATGCACGAAATCCCATCCGCGGAAAGAATCGGTTTGAAAATACTCTCCACAACTGTCGTCGAACTCCCATGTAGGATACATTCGGTTAGCAATCTCGGAAACATAATCGTAAAGCGGGTCCATAGCAGTAACATTCGGTTAAACAAAGATACGCAAACTCGCTCACATACGGATGGATTTCGCAGGAATAATGCAAACTATTGGAATAAAAGGGAGATATGTAGGTTTTACCTATATTCGTCCATTATATGGTTTTGCCCCGTTTTGGAGGAGTTAGGAAAATAAATTGCTACTTATCCGTTGCCTGTTCAAGGTCGAAAACAATATTGGAAAAAGGTCTATGCACTGCCACTGACATCACCGTAAAGAACGCTGTTTCACTCATATTTTGCGAGTACAAAGTTAATGCTTTTTTCGCTAAAGGGAAAAAATACGGGTTCTGAATGTTACGCATGGAGCTTCTTTCCATATTCCGCTATATTCGTCATGCCGTTCATTTGCTCGATATCCGGTAATTTTGCAAACAAAGTAAAAGGTTATGGAACAAGCGAATGTAAAGGTGTCGTTCTACCTCAAAAAGAGCGAGGCGGATGCCGATGGTATGTGTCCTGTAATGGCAAGGCTGAACATCGGCAAGTATTCTGAAGCGGCTTTCAGCCTGAAACTCCGTGTGCCGCAGGCAATATGGAGTTCGGGGCGTGCTTCAGGCAAAAGTGTGAAGGCGAAGGAAATCAACAATCGGCTGGATGAAATCCGTGCGATGGCATTGGGAATCTATGCTGAACTGTCGGTTGTTCGTGACAGTGTGACTGCGGATGATGTCAAAAGTCTGCTGTTGGGTATGGCTGGTGAACAGACAACGTTATTGAGCTACTTCCGCACGTTTATTGAGAACTTCGCGAAGCGCGTGGGTGTAAACCGGACCGAAGGCAGTTTGAGAAGCTATCGGAACGCCTACAACCATGTGGAAAGGTTCATGCGGGAAAAGTACAACTTGTCGGATATCCCGTTTTCGGCATTGACCCTCTCCTTCATACAGGATTACGATTCGCACCTTCGGACAGATTGTCGCCTCTCTCCGGGAACGATTATCAACCTGACCGTGCAGTTGAAAATCATCGTTGGTGAAGCCGTAGCGGACGGCATCATCACCACCTACCCGTTTACCGGCTATGAACCCGTGCGCCCGAAACAGAAACGGAGGTATCTCACATCCGAGGAACTGCAACGGCTTATGACCATGCCTCTTCACAGACCGAACCTTTATCTCACACGGGATTTGTTCCTCTTCTCATGCTACACCGGCATCCCGTACAGTGATATGCGGCTTCTGTCGAAAGAGCATCTGTCACTTGCCGATGACGGCACATGGTGGATCAGAAGCTCGCGCCGGAAAACCGGAGTCGAGTTTGAAATCCCCCTGCTGGACCTGCCGTTACATATCATGGAGAAATACAGGGACACAGCGCCGGACGGGAAACTGCTACCCATGTATTCCAACAGCACGATGAACCTTAACTTAAAACGTATCGCAAAACTCTGTGACATAGACTGTCCGCTGGTTTTTCATGCCGGCCGCCATACCTATGCGACCGAAATCACGCTCGGACATGGGGTTCCGCTTGAAACGGTCAGCAAGATGTTGGGACACGCCCGGATTGAGACGACCCAAATCTATGCCAAAGTGACTGACGACAAGATAAATGCCGACACCCGTGTGCTGAACGAGAGGATAGCGGAACGCTTCTCCGTGGTTATTTGACAAACGACTAAAACGCAATAAGATGAAAAAGAAAAGTGAACATGCAGACAAAACCATCAGACATCGCAGTACATTCGCGATACTGTTTTATATCAACCGCACCAAAATGCGCAAGGACGGAACCTGTCAATTATTGTGCAAGGTAAGCATTGATGCCGAATGGGAACAGATTGGCACGAAGGTATCCGTCAATCCCGACATCTGGAATCCGGAAAAAGGCCTTGCCAACGGACGCAGTGCGAATGCGGTGACAGTGAACCGTGCCATAGACGAATTGACGGAGGAGATTACCGGACATTACAACCGGATTAAGAACAGCCTGGGATTCATCACGGCGGAACTGGTGAAGAACGCCGTAATGGGTGTCGGGCTGAAACCGCTTACCCTGCTGGCTCTCTTCCGGGAACATAACGAAGATTTCAGAAGACGTGTTGGGCTGGACCGCATCAAGGAAACGCTTGATTCTTACTTGAGATCGTACAAGCACCTTTCCGCTTTCATCAAGGATAAGAAAGGCGTGGAAGATGTCACGCTACGTAGCCTTGACAAGAATTTCTATGATGATTTTGAACTGTTCCTTTGCAAGGACTGCCACATGATGCCCAAGACCGTGCATGAGCATCTGTACCGCCTGAAAAAGATGACCAAACTGGCAGTCAGCCAGGGAACGCTCCGCCGTGACCCGTACTGCCGTCTCCACCCTGCGTTGCCACGACGGAAGAGCCGCCACATGAAGCTGGAAGACCTCAAGAAACTTATGGAGACTCCCGTGGAGAAACCTCAACTGCAATTCGTGAGGGACATGTTCCTGTTTTCGACCTTTACCGGACTGGCTTACGCGGACTTGAAAAGGTTGAAGACAAGTGACATCACACAGTCCGAAGACGGCGCATGGTGGATTCACATACGCCGTCAAAAGACAGACACGCTTTCATCCGTCCGCCTGTTGGATATTCCCTTACGAATCATTGAAAAATACCGGAACCAGCGACAAGGGGATAATGTGTTCAATGTTTACCGCCGCGGCTATTTTATCCTGCTGACGCGGGAACTGGGAAAGGTGTACGGTTTCGATTTGACCTTCCACCAGGCCCGGCATAATTTCGGAACCCATGTCACACTCTCACTCGGAGTCCCGATAGAGACGGTTAGCCGCATGATGGGACACATGTCGATTTCTACAACGCAACTTTACGCGCAGGTGACGGACAAGAAAGTGGACGAGGACATGAAGGCTTTGAAAGCAAGCGGTTTCAGCAGCACGACTGAACTTTGCGAGGAGGATTTCACCGCTCGGAAAGGCAGAAAAAGGCCCCCCCGCGCTATCTGAAAATCAAGAACGGAGAAACGCATGTCCCTATGAACGGGCCGTTTCTCCGTTTTGTCATGTCACACCCACCGCATATCTTCCTTGCACCGCTTGTAGGAATCTTCCAATATTTTAAGGATGTCCGATTCCTTGTAGAGAGCCTTGCCCTGTACCAGATAGTAAGGGACAACACCAAGTGTGCGGTATTCCTGCAATGTCCGTCTGCTGACCCTCAGAATTTTGGATAGTTCCTCGTCCGTCAGGAAACGTTCGCCGTGGAATACGGATTTAGGGGTGTCCTCCATCGCTGCGATTAACCGCTCCATATTGTCAAGTCCCTGAAACAGGACATCGACACGCGGGTCTTTCCGTTCTAAAAAATGATAGCTCATAGTTCTCGTTTTAAGTGGTAGTAATTCGATTCCAATAGTTTGTGTACGTCTTCGGTTTTGAAGAAAATCTTGTGCTTGATGCGTGAGTAAGGCAGGATACCCTTGTCACGGTACACCTGAAGCGTCTTTTTGGATATGCGCAATATCTCGCACACCTCCTGGTTGTCAAGCCACTTTTTTAAGCCGAGGTCTTCCACCGGACGGCACATACCCATTACCTTTTCCTCCAGTTTGCCGAAACGTACCCGAAGTTCATCGAACGTCTGTTTGTCGATACATACTATTTCCATACCAGTCATTTTTTGAGTTGAACATCCATCCGATTTTTCAGTTTTGGGGGCAACACCTTCCCTTTTTGGTTGAGGAACGCTTCCACTTCGGAGGCCTTGTAGTAAGTCCGTCCGTCAATCATGTAATAGGTGACATACTTCTTCTGGCGGTAACGTGCCAGCGTGCGTTTGGTGATACCGAGCAATTGGCAAAGGTCATAGTTATCCAGAAGTGTGTCGCCTTCCAGACACTCTTTCAACTTGTTCATCCGCTCCAGGGTACGGTCGATCCTATCAAACCGTTCCATGATTTGCATGAGCATTATTTGGACACTTTCGCTGTTTATCTGTAGCATAATGCATTCTGTCTTTAGTGTAAATAATAGTTTTGCTTACACCTTGTCGCGCAACAGGTTATACTACATATAGGGCTAATGGCGTACCAATGACCATGTATTTCACTGAATGGCATTGGCATTCCATTGAAATACAGCGGAATAAAAATTTTTAGTATGAAAAGTGGAGATGAAAATGTTCTTGCAAAATGCAAGTTTTTTCGCAAAATGCAAGTTACATCTTGCAAGATTTGCGGTAGATCAGACGGCAGATGCCGTTGGAAAAAGAGGTGGTTTTATGCAGTTCCCAATGTTGTGGTCGGAATGTATTCAACACGGGAATCCCTTGTCCGGCAGAAAACGGCAGCTGGTAAACCACAAGTTCATCAACAAGATCATAGAGGAAAAGCCCGCGAAGCAGCTCCACCGATTCCGGTTCTATGATTTCAGCAAGGTAAATGAATGAATCGTCCCTGTTGTCTTTCTCGCAAAGCAAATCAAGGATGGAATGGGGCAATATAAGGGCCGAGCAGCGTTCACGCCAAAAGGGGAAACCCCGCCTGTCGTTTCTTACCCAGGACACAAGTGCTCCGGCCGGTTCCGGAAGGAAACCGTCCAATGTTATTGCCGTCACAACTTGAATCCTTGCCATAGCTTTAATTCTTTTTCAACCGGAAACTGTAAAAAAGAAGCGTGCAATCCACGCTATTTCTAATGGAGGCTCTGGAATGCCCTTAACAGGAATAGGTGAATGCACGCTATGCCAAGGCATAGCATAAGCAATCACGCAATAGTTCCTGTTAATGTTCATTTTCCAGATTCCCATTAGGACGCTTGCGGTCTTATGTCTATATATAAACGGCAACTGCCCATTAGACAGCACGCCGCATTTTTCGCTATTTAAATGCAAAAGTACACATATTCAGTGACATTTGCACTATTTTTAGTCGTCAAATTCATTTCAGCCCGTATTTCTTCATCTTCCTGTACAGTGTTGCCGGGTTGATGTTCAGCATTCCAGCCGCTTGTTCCCGGTGACCGTTGCAGGCTTTGAGAGCCCTGATAATGCTTTCTTTCTCAAATGCTTCACCTTTCAGAGGCAGGATTGCAAGTGTGTCTGTTTCTTCATTTCTACATACACAGACAGTTATTTCCAATCCATCCACGTCAAGCATCGGAGACTCAGAGACCAGTACGGCACGCTTGACACGGTTTCGGAGTTCACGCACGTTGCCCGGCCACCGGTAGGCAAGCATCCTCTGTTTGGTCTCTTCGGTAAATCCTTGCGTAGTCCTTTTCAGTTCTTTCGAGAAACGTTCACGGAAAAACTCCGCCAACGGAATGATATCTTCCGGGCATTCCTCCAGGGAGGGCTGCCGGATCTCAAACTCGTTCAGACGATGGTAAAGGTCTTCCCTGAACCGTCCCTCCTTGATGGCCTGTTCCATATTCTCGTTTGTCGCGGAAATGACCCTGACATCCGAAATCCGTTCCCTGCCGCTTCCTATCGGGGTATATACATTCTCCTGCAATACTCGTAACAGCATGGATTGGATTTCATGCGGCATCGTGCCTATCTCGTCAAGGAACAGTGTGCCGCCTTTCGCCAGGTCAAAATATCCGGTCTTTGCCGTGTCCGCCCCGGTGAACGCGCCTTTCTCATGCCCGAAGAACAGCGAGGCTGCCAGCTCACGGGGTAACGCGCCGCAGTTTACGGCGACAAAAGGCTTGCCGTATCGTTCGCTATTGTCATGGATGGTCTGCGCCACCGACTCCTTGCCGGTCCCGTTGGCCCCGAGTATCATCACGGACATATCGGACGGGGCGACCAGTCTGGCGAATTTCTCCACTTTCAGGATCATGGGACTTATACGGCGGAACAACTGCCGTTCCTGCTTTCTCACGGTGGCTACCGGGTGGAACACATCTTCCGCCAGTTCCAACAGATGTTCCCGGTGTACCGGTTTGGGCAGGTAGTCCCTGGCTCCCAGTTTGATGGTACGCACAACGTCCGGGACGGAAACGAATTCGGTCGTTATGATGAACGGGATGTCTTTCTTCTCCTTGCGCAACCATTCCAACAGGGAAATGCCGTCGCCTTCCGGCAACCGCACGTCCGACAATATAAGGTCGAACTGCGTTTTGCGTATCAACGAGCGGGCTATCGGCTCGCTCATGGCTGTCACAGCGTCATAACCGGCCCGGGAAAGCCAGTCTTTCTGTATTTGCGACAGCCCCACGTTGTCTTCAACTATCAGTATCTTCCGTTTCATTTGTCAGTCTTTTTATCTCGGCTTCCGCCGCCTTGATGAGCATGGCGGTGCTGTCTATTATCTGCCGGGTATATTCTTTTAACTCTTTGTCGCTTGTTTTACTGTCTTTCAACAAAGCACGGTAAGCCAGCAGGGGCTCTTCCATCCGTAGGAACTCCCACATCGGTTGCATACGGTGGGTGATTTCACGCAACTTATGCCTGTCGCCGTTTTTCATGGCGGCATCAAGTTCTTCTCGGTCTTTCTCTGATTGGGATATAAGAGAAAGCAGTGCCTTGTGCTTGTCATTGACCTCTGAAAGGACCAAACTGAAATTGGAAAAGGCGCGTGAGTTTGACCCCCTCGGGCACGCGGGATTTGACCCCTCGGGCATAATAAGATTGACCCCTTAAAAGTCCTGGCGGCGGGGGTCAATTTTATTTTACCTCAGTTGTTGTTTCAGGCCTTTTTAGCCTTGAGTTTGCGCATGCTTTCGCCTGTAAGCTCGATTGAGTGCGCTGAGTGGACTATCCGGTCGAGGATTGCGTCGGCCACCGTCGGGTCTCCCACCATGTCGTACCAGCTGGATGACGGATACTGTGAGGTTATTATGATGGATTTGCGCTCGTGACGGTCCTCGATGATGTCGAGCAGGATCGGTCGCTCCCTGGCGTCGAGCTGGACAAGGAACAGGTCGTCGAGTATCAGAAGCTGGCATCGTTCGATTTTCTTTAGCTCGGCCTCAAGACAGTTCTTGACCTTGGCCACCTTGAGCAGTCCGAGAAGCTTGGCTGCGTTGGCGTAGAGTGTGCGTATTCCTCTTTTGCAGGCCTCGTGCCCCAGGGCACAGGCGAGGAAGCTTTTGCCCGTGCCGGCAGATCCTGTTATGAAGAGATTCTGTCCGTTGCGGATGAAGTCAAGGGTAGCCAGACGTTCCATCCGGTTGCGGTCAAGACCGCGGCTGACCGTATAGTCGATTTCCTCGAGGTATGCCTTGTAACGGAACGATGCGTTCTTTGTCAGTCTTGTCACCGCTGCCTGCGCGCGGTAGTCCCACTCGCGGCTGAGCAGCATGGACAGGAAGGAGTCCGGGGTCATTGCCTGGGCAGTGGTTCCTGCCAGACTCTCGCGGAAGGCCTCGGCCATTCCGTGCATTTTCATGCGGTTCATCAGATCCAGCGATATGGCGTTCTGGTCCGGCTGCTGGCTCACCGGCGCTGTCTTGTCATTTGTTGTCATTGTTGTTTACGTTTTCTTTGTTGTTGATGCTGTAGTATTCGCGCCCCCGGATGTTTTTGTG
>ULWD01009831.1_pt1 | contig 13097 bp, 7 predicted proteins | sample 1960011 | NCBI WGS metagenome assembly ULWD01 (sample SAMEA4835803, study PRJEB28245) | human gut metagenome | biome: gut microbiome; material: fecal sample | place: Denmark | collected 2008 | reverse complement strand
CGAATGCACAGGTACGTATGTACCTCGATATACCGGCACAGGTGAAAACTTATGCCAGCACTTTCCAAGATTGGTGGCAATACGGTGACATCAATGTGAAAGATGCAGGTTATGTAAAATTGCGTAGCTTGAGTGTAGGGTATAACTTACCGTTTACGGTTTGCCAACACCTCCGCCTCTCTTCTCTGAAAGTGAAAGTGCAGGTAAATAATCTGTTTACCTGGTGTAAGGCAGGAAGTGATATTGATCCGGAAAGCTATGGAATGAATGACGGTACACGTGGCATCGCTTCTCCCAAGACTTACTCCATCGGATTATCAACAAGTTTCTAACCATTTAAAAGATATAAGATATGCGTAAATTACTTTATATATTGCCAGTTATTCTCATATTGGGTTTTGCAGCCTGTGAAAACTATGTGGATATTACTCCTACAGGCAAGAAAACGGTGGATTCTACTGATACTTATTATGAATTGATAGCCCTGCCCAACCGGGCCTACCATCCGGCAGCTTTTGCCTTGTTGAGCGATAATGTCTGGTCGAAAGAATCGAATATCATAGGTAATGAATTTATTTCATGGGATGGTATTAACATGACTTTTAATGAGGCAGCTAACCGGAAAGAGCTAAGTGATAACAATTTATATGAAAATTGTTATACATATATCCTACGGTCAAATATCGTAATTTCATTGGTTGATGCTAGTCTGGGTGATAAAGATGTTAAGGAATTGGCAAAAGCGGAAGCAAAGATCATGCGTGCCTGGGATCACTTTATTCTGATAAATACATTTGCGAAAGCATATAATCCGGAAACTGCAGCCACTGACGGTGGAGTTGCTATCATTGATAAATATGATTTGGAGGCTACTCCAACCAAATCTACGGTTGCTCAAGTATACGATTTTATTATTAAGGATATAGAAGAAGCGCTTCCTTATTTACAGGAAGAGCCGGTGAATGTATATCATCCGTCAAAAGCTTTTGGATATGCGTTGGCTGCCCGTGTTTATCTGTTCCATCGAGATTGGAAAAAAGCAAAAGAAGCTGCCGAAGAATCATTGAAGTTGAATAATACCCTGATTGATTATATTGATTTGGGAGCTAAAGGAGGTCCGACTAAGGTTACTACTTATGCCAAAGGCGGTAACCCGGAAGTGCTGAACTATGCTTATATGGGTGGTCCTACTGAAGTTTTGGCCTTTTGTTATGGTATGCTTAGCCCGGAGATGGTACAACTTTTCGGGCAGAATGATGAACGTTTGAACCAATTCTTTAAAACGAGTGACAACAGTATATACTACTTTGACGAAGGTTCAGGAGCTGCTTTGTGGAATACTTCGATTACTTATTCTAAGTTTCAGCCTATGTCTGTGGGAATGCGTACTGCCGAAGTTTACCTGATTCTGGCAGAAGCGAAAGCACGGCTGAAAGATATACCGGGAGCTGTCCAAACATTGAATCAGTTGCGTGAAAAACGAATCAAGGGAGCCGAAGCTGTATTGCCGGAACCTGCTACCGAACGTGCGATGGTGCAGGCAATCATTGATGAGCGCCGTAAGGAGTTAATCTCCGGATTTAGTCGCTTCTGGGATTTGAAACGATACAATACGGAAGCTGATTACGCAAAGACAATCACCCGTACTTTCCCGCTGGTATCTACGGATGTCGAGAAAAAGACATATACGTTGAAGCCGGATTCACGGTTGTATATCATTCCATTCCCGTTGGCTGCCCGTGAAAAAAATCCGAACCTGACAATGAACACTAACGAATAAAAAAAATAAAGAGAAAACTATGCGAAAGATTTTGATGATGGCTGTGTTGGCGTTCCTGTCCTTGCAAGGTGTGGGAGCTCGTGCCAGTGGTATATCTCTTCTGGAAAGTGGAAAGAAGAAACTGGTAGCACAGGAAGATACGGTCAAGAAAGACACTGTTAAGAAAGTAACGGCTTATGAAAAACTGTTGAAAGATGGAGGAAGTGAATGTGAGGGTATGTTTACGGTACGCCACATCAAAGATAACTGGTATTTTGAAGTGCCGGATACTCTTTTAGGACGGTTGTTGTTGGCTGTGACCCGGTTTAAAGCAGTGCCACAGGGTTTCAAAATGCTTAGCGGAGAAGAGGTGAACCGGAGTGTTGTTTATTGGGAACAGCATGATGATAAGACTCTCTTTTTACGCGAATATGTGCAATCACAGTTTGCCCGTCCGGGTGATAACATTGCCGAGGCATTGAAACAATCGACTGTAGATCCTGTAATCTATAAGTTTGATGTAATCGGTAGAAATCCGGAGACTCAGGCACAGCTCATTGATGTATCAAAACTTTTTTTAGGTGATAATAAATTGTGTGGCTTTACCTCAAGCGACCGTTCCATTCTTGGCATCGGTACTTTAGCCCAGGACCGCACATTTATGGATACGATAAAAACCTATCCTATCAACGTGGAGGCAGTGACTTTGCGTACTTATAGTATTAGTGCTGGTAGACTACCGGCTGCACAGACTGGTTCGGTGACTGTGAAACTGAATACAAGCATCGTGATGTTACCCAAAGAACCGATGCAGCCACGGTTTGCCGATGACCGGGTGGGATTTTTCCAAAACTCGTTGACCGAATTTTCGGACGACCAGCAGACTACCGATCGTGGAGCCATCATCCAGCGCTATCGGTTGGAACCGAAAGATCCGGAACGTTACCGTCGGGGACAACTCTCCGAACCGAAAAATCCCATTATCTACTACATTGATCCGGCAACACCGAAGAAGTGGATACCTTATCTTAAAGCAGGTGTCGAAGACTGGAATACAGCATTTGAAGCTGCCGGATTCAAGAACGCTATAATAGCTAAAGAATGGCCGAACGATCCCAATATGAGTTTGGACGATGCGCGTTATAGTGTGATACGTTATCTACCCTCCGAAACGGAGAATGCTTACGGTCCGCGTATTGTCGATCCGCGTAGTGGAGAAATTATGGAAAGTCATATTTGTTGGTATCACAACGTAATGAACTTACTCAAAAAGTGGTATATGGTGCAGTGCGGGCCACTGGATAAGCGCGCACGCACGATGACTTTTGACGACAAATTAATGGGCAGTCTGATTCAGTTTGTCTCTTCACATGAAGTGGGGCATAGTATCGGCTTACGGCACAATATGGCAGCCAGTTCGGCTACTCCGGTAGAGAAACTGCGTGATAAAGCTTGGGTAGAAGCCAATGGTCATACGGTATCAATCATGGATTATGCGCGGTTCAATTATGTAGCCCAACCGGAAGATCGGATTTCCGAAAAAGGATTGTTCCCTCGTATCGGTGTTTATGACAAATGGGCTATCCAATGGGGATATCGCTATCGTCCGGAATTTAAGGATCCTTATAAAGAAAAAGACGTATTACGTGCCGAAGTAACCAAAAAACTGCGGGGAGATCATCGCTTGTGGTTTGTTGGTGATGAAGGAAAGGGATTTGATCCCCGTAGCCAGAGTGAGGACTTGGGCGACAATAATATGAAAGCCAATGAATACGGTATAAAGAACCTGAAAAGAGTGATGGAAAACATACTGACCTGGACAGCACAGCCTGACGGAGAGTACACTGACTTAACCACCATTTATAATTCGGTTCGTGCCCAACATCTGAAGTATACCCTGCAAGTGCAGAAGAACATAGGAGGACGCTATACCAATAATTTGCCGGATCTCAAAGTGCATGATTATCTGCCACGCAGTTTGCAGAAAGAAGCTGTTGAATGGTTGGGACGCAATTTGTTTGTAGCTCCACTCTGGCTCTACCCTGATGAAGTGGTGAGTCGTACCGGAGTCAAGCCGGTGGATGAGATTCGTGACCGCCAAAGCTCTGTTGTAGCTTTGCTACTTGCACCGGGAATGTTGTATAATATTTACTCAACCTCATTGTGTTCTTCGGAATCGTATGCACTCGATGATTATTTGAACGATGTATTTACTGCAATATGGAAACCGTTGAATGATCCCAATGAACTGGAGAATAATTTCCGCCGTCAGTTGCACCGGACTTATCTGGGGTTTGTCGAAGGAATGATTAAACCTAGTAGCAAAGATGGTGCCAATGCAAATCTGGCAATCAGCCGTTCTGATATTCAGCTTTTTGTAGAACAGCATTTAGATAAGATTGAAGAGTCAGTAAAAGAGCAACTTGCTGCTTCTAAGGAGGGAGATCTCAATTACCGGCATTATGCGGCATTGCTGCGCAACGTTCAGAAAATAAAAGAAGGATATTATGGAAAAGATGCTGATACGCGGTCTTCTGATAAATAGCTTTGAGGAAAACGAAGAATAGAAAAAAATAGAAAAGTAGAACAGATTTTCTTGTATATATAAACTCTCTCTTTTTACTTTTACAGACTTACTCTTCTCTAATGATAACCTTGCTTTGATGAATCATCATCCATAATGCAAGCTTAGAATTAGAGGAGGGTATTTTTTTATATCCCTGATTACTGCATCCCGCTTCTTTGTAGAAAGAATCATTATTTCTGGGTATTGACAACTATTTATTTTCTAGTGAACTTTGTGAAGAAACAATCTGTTGTATATATAAAAAGAAGAAAGGAGAATTTTAGAAATGAAAAAGATAGTATTACTTCGTCACGGAGAGAGTGCATGGAATAAAGAAAATCGTTTTACGGGCTGGACAGATGTAGATCTGACAGAAAAGGGAGTTGCCGAAGCTGAAAAAGCCGGAGAGACATTGAAAGAATATGGTTTCAATTTTGATAAGGCTTATACTTCCTATTTGAAGCGTGCGGTGAAAACCTTGAACTGTGTTCTCGATAAGATGAATCTGGACTGGATACCTGTAGAGAAAAGCTGGCGCTTGAATGAAAAGCATTATGGTGAATTGCAGGGATTGAATAAAGCCGAGACTGCCGAGAAATATGGAGAAGAACAAGTGCTAGTGTGGCGTCGTAGCTATGATATAGCTCCCCATCCTCTTTCAGAAAGTGATTTGAGAAATCCCCGTTTTGATTACCGTTATCATGAAGTACCCGATGCGGAGTTGCCTCGTACTGAATCGTTGAAAGATACCATTGAACGTATTATGCCTTATTGGGAAAGTGATATATTTCCTAGTCTGAAAACAGCTCATACGCTGTTGGTGGTCGCTCATGGCAATAGTTTGAGAGGCATCATCAAGCATCTAAAAAACATCTCCGATGAAGATATTGTCAAGCTGAATCTACCTACGGCTGTGCCTTACGTATTTGAGTTTGATGAAAACCTGAACGTTGCTAATGACTATTTCCTGGGAAACCCGGAAGAGATCAAAAAACTGATGGAAGCAGTAGCCAATCAGGGAAAGAAAAAATAGAAAAGTTACACATTAAAAAAAGAAGTTATGAGTAAAGTAGTAGAATTATTAAGAGATAAGGCCTGTTATTACCTGGACCACACTTGCGAAACCATTGATAAATCATTGATTCATGTTCCGTCTCCCGATACAATAGATAAAATCTGGATTGATTCGGACCGGAGCATCAGAGTATTGAACAGTCTGCAAACGTTGTTGGGACATGGCCGCCTGGCAAATACCGGTTATGTGTCTATACTTCCTGTCGATCAGGACATCGAACATACTGCCGGAGCATCGTTTGCCCCCAATCCGATCTATTTCGATCCGGAAAATATCGTAAAACTGGCTATTGAAGGAGGCTGTAATGGAGTAGCTTCTACCTTTGGGATTCTTGGATCCGTAGCACGTAAATATGCCCATAAAATACCTTTTATCGTTAAGTTGAATCACAATGAATTACTTTCTTATCCTAACAGTTTCGACCAAGTATTGTTTGGTACCGTTAAAGAAGCCTGGAATATGGGAGCAGTAGCGGTAGGCGCCACTATCTATTTCGGTTCGGAACAGAGTCGCCGTCAGCTCGTGGAGATAGCCGAAGCTTTTGAATATGCTCACGAACTGGGGATGGCAACCATTCTTTGGTGTTACCTGCGCAATAATGATTTCAAGAAAGGTGCTGTCGATTATCATGCTGCCGCCGACCTGACAGGACAGGCCGACCGTTTGGGAGTGACTATCAAAGCTGATATTGTGAAACAGAAACTTCCGACTAATAATGGTGGCTTCAAAGCTATCGGTTTCGGAAAGATTGACGAGCGTATGTATACCGAACTTGCTTCCGAACATCCGATTGACCTTTGCCGCTACCAGGTAGCCAACGGCTATATGGGACGCGTTGGTTTGATTAACTCCGGTGGAGAATCTCACGGTTCTTCCGATTTGCGTGATGCAGTCATTACAGCTGTAGTCAACAAACGTGCAGGAGGTATGGGATTGATTAGCGGACGTAAAGCGTTCCAGAAACCAATGAACGAAGGGGTGGAATTATTGAATACTATTCAGGATGTATATCTTGATTCGTCAATAACGATTGCATAATCAGAGATGAATGGAAATAAATTATTATCTTTGACTATTAGATCGTTAACCATTAAAAATTAAGAGTATGAAATTTTTTATTGACACAGCTAATTTGGAGCAAATTCAGGAGGCTTATGACCTCGGAGTACTTGACGGAGTGACTACCAACCCTTCGCTGATGGCGAAAGAAGGTATCAAAGGAACGCAGAATCAGCGTGAACATTATATCAAGATATGCAAGATTGTCAACGGAGATGTCAGTGCCGAAGTGATAGCAACCGATTATGAAGGAATGATTCGTGAAGGTGAAGAACTTGCCGCGCTCAATCCGCATATTGTAGTAAAAGTCCCCTGTATTGCCGATGGCATTAAAGCGATCAAACATTTCACGGAAAAGGGAATCCGTACTAACTGTACATTAGTCTTTTCAGTAGGACAGGCATTACTGGCAGCTAAAGCCGGAGCTACCTATGTTTCGCCTTTTGTCGGTCGTCTGGACGATATTTGTGAAGATGGAGTAGGGCTTGTGGGAGATATTGTACGTATGTATCATACCTATGATTACAAGACACAAGTGCTCGCTGCTTCTATCCGCAATACGAAACATATTATCGAATGTGTGGAAGTGGGAGCGGACGTTGCTACTTGTCCGTTGAGTGCTATCAAGGGTTTATTGAATCATCCGTTGACGGATTCGGGATTGAAGAAGTTTCTGGAAGACTATAAAAAAGTCAATGGTTGAGTAAGTAATGAAACTTGCAGTATATTAAAATTTTTAGGCACGGATTATTTGCTCAGGTCTTAGAATTCCGTGCCTAAAGAATATTTGTTTTTTCGGGTAGCTGCTCATTACTCTTTTTTCCGTTCCTGTTTTCTCTTCTCCTTATATTGAGTTGGCGTTTCTCCTGTATATTGTTTGAAAGCCGTACTGAAATAGCGTGAAGTAGTGAAGCCGACCTTCTCGGCAATTTCCGTGAACGACATGTCCGTACTGGTGATTAATGTGATCGCTTTCTCCATCCGGAATTTATTAATGTAATCATTGGCTCCCATATCGGTCAGAGCTTTTAGCTTATTGTAAAGGGAAGCCCGGCTCATACCTATCTCCTTGCAGATAAAAGTGACGTCCAGATTGCTGCTATCCAGATGTTCCTGAATAATTTTATTCAGTTTCAGCAGAAATGTTTCATCTGCCTGGCTGAAAGTGCTCTCTTCCGGCGCAGGGACTAATCCTGTATTCAAATATCTTTTCTTGATAGATTCGCGGTTTTTCAATCGGTTGCGAATGATTTCCATTAGCATTTCTATCTCAAAGGGCTTAGTCAGATAAGCGTCCGCCCCGTTCTTGTAGCCACTCAACTGACTTTGTTTATCATCTCTTGCTGTCAGCAGAATGATAGGAATGTGACTGATCGTAATATCTTCCTTTATATTTTTGCAAAGTTCATATCCATTCATTCTCGGCATCATCACGTCACTGACGATAATATCCGGAGCATGATTTCTGGTCAGTTGAAGGGCTTCCACACCATCGGAAGCAATCACTACCCGTTTGAAATATTCTCCCAGTGACTTTTTCAGAAAATCCGTCAAATCCGGATTGTCATCCACCACTAGAATACTGTAAGGACTCGTATCGAACGTATTTTCCTCCGGTAACTGTTCTTTGCTATCATCGTTCATCAATTCGTTCAGATATGCCTTCGGCTGACAGACGATCTCTTCCGATTGTTGTCTCAAGGGTAGTTCAAAGAAGAATGTTGCACCAGCTTCCTGATTATCCCGTGCACCGATGGAGCCTCCGTGTAGTTCTACCAGAATCCTGGAATAAGATAATCCGATACCTGTGCCGCTTTGCTCTCCTGTACCTTGATAGAAACGGGTGAAGAGTTTTTGTGTATTTACTTGTTTCAATCCGTTTCCCCGGTCAATGATGGAGATACGTACGCTATTTTTCTCGGAAAGCAACTCCGATGTAATTGTTATTTCTGCATCTTGTGGACTGTGTTTCAAGGCATTGATAAGCAGATTGCTTAGAATAATCTCACACTTATCTTTATCGAAACTTACAGTATTGACCTGTGGGTCAAGCTGATAGCGGATACGGACGTTTTTAGCTTCACCTTCGCTGACGAAATCTTGGGATACATGTTCAATCCATTGATTGAGAGCATACGGCTGTATCTGCAATTTACTTTCCCCAACCTCCATTTTGCGTACATCGAGTACCATATTAATAAGGTTTTTCATTCGCTGTGACTGGCGATAGATTGCTTTTATAGGTAAATATTGTGTATCTTCGGCAGAAAGCGATTTCAGTATCCGGCTAAGCGGTGCGTGTATGAGCGTTAAAGGTGTGCGCAGCTCATGACTGATATTAATAAGGAAACGTACTTTTTCTTCATATACCTGTTGTTCATGTTCCTTCATTGCCCATTTCAGTTTTTCTTCCTTACGCTTTAGAGTTCTTCGGAAAGTTTCAATAATAGCGGCAGCAGTAAGAACGGTACAGCTAAGAATAAACCACCATGTCCGATACCAGGGAGGGAGAATGGTTAGTTCCAGTACTTCCTGACTGGGAATCCAACTGCCATCTTTAGCTGTACATGAAGCCATAATCTTATAACTTCCCGGAGGAAGTGAACGTATAGCCAGTTCGGGATTGTACGATTCGATTTGCTGGTCATTCAGCCCTTCTATCTGGTATCTGTACACTTTCTGTCGGAAAATGTCCTTCTCTTTCGACATGATCCGGATAGTGATATTACTGTTCCAGGGAGCGGAGATCCCTGTTGGTCGATTGGTTAATTCGTTATTCACGGATTCTCCATTGATGATGACATCGGATAATTGGAGTTGGGGAAGTTCAGAAGTTGTTAATGGTATTTTGCAGTTAATGTGCAGTAAACCTTTTACTCCACCCATATAGACGTCTCCCTGCATACTTAACAGGCGGGGTTTGGAAAGATATTCGTTCTGGATTACGCCGTCTGATTCGCCGAATAGAACGAACTTTTTTTCTTTGATAAGCCAAGCGAAAAGCATGCTGTCAGCTCCTATCCATACTTTTCCTTGCTGGTCGCATACGATCAAAGTGATTTCACTAAATAGAGAGGTCGGGATCGGAGTCTGTATTTTGGTGGCGGGATTGTAGTGTACCAATCCGTAATTGTTCCCAATCCAGAAGTTTCCCTCTTCGTCTCTTGAAACGGAGTTGATGGTCGTGTCTTTCCAGCATCTGTATAGGGCTTTCAGCCGGTTTGTATGGTTGTCCAGTTCATATATGTGCTTCGTATCATTTAGATAAGTGGTGTTCCTATAATTGCCGATTGGCAGGAGAGCACCGATAATATCTTGTTCTTCCTGTTCTATAGCGGTACTGAAAGTACGTGTATTCAAATCATATATATAGATATGTTCTCCAAGGAACAGAATGCTGTGATGAGTGTTCCGGAGTAGATTTACAGCCTTGCCTCGATTGCATAAGAGTGCTGTTGTTTCAGCGTCGACAATGGTGAAAGGTTGTTTTTCTCCAGTTGCCGGATTGAAAATAAATACTCCTTGTGAGAAAATAGAAATTAATAATTTACCGGGAGTAAACTGACAGATAGAGGCAACTTTGTCTTCCCAGGTTGAGGGATAATGAGTAAATTTCTCTGTGAGCGGATTAAAGTTGTTGATACCTCCTCCGTCCGTGCCTACCCAGATTTGATCTTGAGATTCCTGGAAAAGACTTAGAACGGTATTGTTGCTAAGTCCCCGGTCGTTGCCGGGTGGTACGTCTGTATATGTTTTCATGGAAACTTCCCGGATGCTGATTAGTCCGTTGCGGATGCTGCCTGCCCATATATTGTTGTTGTAGTCGTTGTATAGGCATAAGATAGAGTTGGCGGGAAGTGAATAGTTGTCACTTCCGGGCACATGTTCCAGCAGAGAAAAATGTCCGGTTTCCGGGTCGAGAATATTAATGCCTCCTCCGTCTGTTCCAATCCAGATTTCTCCTTCCCGTTCGGCGAGACTTAGTACAACATTGTTACTTAGAGAAGAGTTGTGGGTAGTATATGTAGCCAGTAGTTTACCGTCGTGTGTCAGGCAGTTCAGCCCTCCGTTGTAAGGGGCTACCCAGATTCTTTTTTGTGAGTCTATGAGTACGTTCATTATTTCCTTTCCGCAATCGAAAGGAGGACGGCGGCATTTTCCGGTATTCAGGTCAAGCAGGAGTAGTCCTTGCCAGCGACTACAACAAAGTAATGTTCGTTTATCCCATAGACTTAGCAGAGTCACATTATAATTGGGCTCTAGGTCAAACGTTTGCAGGAGGCGGAAAGTGGCATCCTGATAATTATAGAAAAAGATTTTATTTTTCGAACCGAATAACACTCCATCATCAGTCAGGCAGACGGAATGGGCGATGATATTATTTCCTGTTTCATCAGTCGGTATAAGAAAGTCATCGCTTTGCCGCTGATAACGTGCCACTCCCTTATCTGTCAGAATCCATATATTGTTTTGTACATCTTCTATCAGCTGGTAGATTAAATTGTGAGGAATGGAATGAGGGTTGTTTGACTGATGGACATACTTTTTAAGTTCATGTCCGTCATATCGTCCCAGTCCGGAGCGGGTTCCAATCCATACAAAACCTTGTTCATCCGTTAAGATGCATCGTACGGTAGAAGGCAGTCCGTCTTTTAGTGAGATTTGCTTATAGTAATAATGACCGGCTTGAAGAGGGGAGATGCCGATAAACAGTGCGATAAATGCGATGCATAGTAGTAAAAAGGTCTTTCTTCTCATGAGATTAGGTCAGTTAAACTAAAACAAAGATAATACATTCGGATGAATGTTTGTTGAAAAGCAAACTTATTTTGTATTCCTTCAGGTAAAAGAGTTATATATAGTTGCTTTTTTCTATTTAATTTTGTATCTTTAAAGCTTTCCGTCCTTCTAAAGATAAGTTGTCCCCTTGTAATGGGATAATAGTCATCTTATAGGGTGCTATTTATCACTTTACAAAATGATTATTGTCACCTTATAAGGGGATGACTACTCGACTGCATAAACTATTATAAATTTCTGTACTGAAAATCTTTAATCTCTGCACTGAAAATCCTTGAATACAATGAGAATTGCTAATTCTTCATCTTATATTCATAGGGAGCCATTCCAACAACTTTTTTAAATAACCGGCTTATTGGAAGTAAAGGCCTGTACACAGCAGATTAGGTAAAGTAGCCGGTTTTTATCAGCGGGAAGATAGTATTATTTAGCTAGATTCTCTATCTTTGCTCGAAAATATACGACTATGATTACCGAAGAACTACAGAAACTTTATCAGTCATATACGGGCGTTCCCGCTGAAAACATAACAGAATTACCGTCTTCCGGTTCCAACCGCCGTTATTTTCGGCTGACGGGTATAGAAACATTGATTGGAGTTTACGGAGCTTCTATCGATGAGAATGAAGCATTTCTTTATATGGCAGGACACTTCCACAAATGTGGACTGCCTGTTCCCGAAGTGCGCATCGTTTCGGAAGATAAGACCTATTATTTGCAGGAGGATTTGGGCGATACTCTGTTGTTCCATGCCATAGAGAAAGGACGTGCTACCAGCGTCTTTTCAGAAGAGGAAAAAGAGTTGCTTCGCAAAACGATTCGTTTGCTTCCTGCCATTCAGTTTGCCGGGGCCGATGGATTTGATTTTTCCCGTTGTTATCCTCAACCGGAGTTCAATCAACGCTCCATTCTGTGGGATTTGAATTACTTTAAATATTGCTTCCTGAAAGCTACCGGTATGGAGTTTCAGGAAGATAAACTGGAAGATGATTTCCAGAAAATGAGCGATGTCTTGCTTCGCAGTTCTTCCGCTACTTTCATGTATCGTGATTTTCAGAGCCGTAATGTGATGATAAAAGACGGCGAACCGTGGTTTATCGACTTTCAGGGCGGACGCAAAGGCCCGTTCTATTATGACATAGCCTCTTTCCTGTGGCAAGCGAAAGCGAAATATCCCGATAGTCTTCGTAAAGAACTGCTGCAAGAGTATATGGAAGCTCTTCGCAAATACCAACCGATTGACGAATCCTATTTTTATAGCCAGCTTCGTCACTTTGTCCTTTTCCGTACGCTGCAAGTGCTGGGAGCTTATGGTTTCCGTGGTTACTTTGAAAAGAAACCGCATTTTATCCAAAGTGTTCCTTATGCCATCGAAAACCTGCGTGAATTGTTGAAAGAAGAATATCCGGAATATCCGTATCTCTGTAACGTTTTGCGAGAGCTTACCGGACTGAAACAATTTACGGACGATCTGAAAAAGCGGCAGTTAACCGTCAAAGTAATGAGTTTTGCCTATAAGAAAGGAATTCCTGATGACTCTACCGGCAATGGAGGAGGTTATGTATTCGACTGTCGCGCCGTGAATAATCCCGGTAAGTATGAGCGTTACAAACCTTTCACCGGACTGGATGAACCTGTAATCACTTTCTTGGAAGAAGATGGAGAAATACTCCGTTTCCTCGATCATGTCTATGCTTTGGTGGATGCCTCCGTGCAACGTTATATGGAACGCGGATTCAGCAATTTGTCCGTCTGCTTCGGTTGCACCGGCGGACAGCATCGTTCTGTTTATTCTGCCCAGCATCTGGCAGAGCACCTGAATCAGAAATTTGGTGTGA
>ULWD01058392.1_pt1 | contig 13187 bp, 6 predicted proteins | sample 1960011 | NCBI WGS metagenome assembly ULWD01 (sample SAMEA4835803, study PRJEB28245) | human gut metagenome | biome: gut microbiome; material: fecal sample | place: Denmark | collected 2008 | reverse complement strand
CTCTAAACTCAAATATGTATTATAATCATTTTTACTTTTCTTCAATCCTGATTCAAATGCTACAGAAGATGAATCATTAGCAGTTCCAGGGTTTATACTAAGCTGTCCTGTAGCTAACCAATCTAAACTTTGAGTTTTTTCTTGAGTATATCTACTAGCTTCATCTGGATGAGATGCACTTAAGCCATTGTAAGCAGCTTCTATTAATTCAGAATCAGACATACCTTTTTGATATCCACCAGCATTAAGTATACCTTGAACAGATTTAGCATAAGCACCATCTCTTATAGCAATTGTAAACATCATAGCCTTTACAGCATCTTTTTTATCATCCAAATTTTCACCTGTAATACTTTTAAATACCTCGGCAATTTGTGGATATATATATTCTGCCGCATACTTATCTTGCATCATTTCAAAAGTCTCAGGATCATTTTTATATGCTTCCATCCAAGCAGATCTAAAATTACCTATTACAGAACCTATAGTACTACCAGTATAATTTACATAATTTTTCCATGCACTAAAAGTATCTGGATCATTTTTGTATGCATATTTTATATAATCTGTAAGACATCCTGCAGTTGCATGATACTGATACTTACCAAATGCTAATTTATTTTTTCCACCTATAGTATCAGCTCTATCCACACCTTCATAATGTGCAGTTAGCTGCCCTATTTTTTTCATAAACTCTGCAGAAGAATCAGTAGTTGTCACTTGTGTAACTTTAGTTCCAGAAGAACTAGATGATTCATTTACAGTAACTTTTTCATTTGATTCTTTTACTTCTTCTCCAGCTGCCTTACAATAAGCTGCAATTTTAGTTTGAACATTTTTAACCCAATCAGTATTGCAAAAAGCTACCAAATTAGCAATATTATATTTTCCGTTATTTATATATTTATATTTTACGTAATGAGCAAAATCGAAGACACAATACTTAGGATCAGTATATTTAATCCAATTGTGACCATTATATGGATAATTTCCAGCAGATCCTTCACTCAAGCTTTCAGAATCCTTGAAACTTCCATACATACTATTTGCTTGTTCCATACTTGTCCAGTTCCAAGTATCATACTCACCAACTAGCCTATTTTTAGCATCTACACCAGTATTTGATTCGATTTCTGATGCAGCCATTATTAAAAGTGCATTAACATTATATTTTTTTTGTGCTTCCAATAATGCATCTGCTATATACTTGAGATGTTCAACTTTTTGTTCATTAGTTATGTTTCCTGCAACCTTAGGAGTTGACTTTATTTTTTCAAGTGTTGGTGCTTTATAATCTGAAACAGAAGCACCATTTGCTTTTGCATACATATCAATAAGAGTTTCTCTGTCTGTTATTTGTGGTAAATTTCCCTCTTCGAATCTAACATCATATTCACCCTCAACAGTGCCAGTAGATACTTTATTTCTTGCAGATTTTCTTGAAGTATTAAAACTAATTAAGTCTTTTACCGTATAATAACTATGATAACTATTATCACCATCGTAATCAAGAGTATCATACCAAGTTCTTGAAACATGATATCTAGTTCCTTTTTCTTTGTAGTATGAATTATTTTTTCTTAGTTTATATACTGTTTTCTTAATGCCATCTTTTTCTGTTGCAGTTTGAGACACAATTGAAGCATTATATTTTTCTTGTACTTGTGCTATAGTAGTTCCAAGCGTTAAACTTTGTGTCGGTATTTCTTCTTTATTGTCCTCATCTGTCCATCTTTCAAACTCAATTCCAGACTTACTACCAGACATTTCATTTTTACGACTGTTTGCATCTGAATCGCTATATTTATTATAATTCCATTTGTAAACAAATTTTAAATCAAACGTTTCAGCTTTAGATATATAATATTTGGTATCAATATGCTTATCCCTAGATATTTCAGTTTCAAGCATAGGATCTTCTTCACCAGAATCATTCATCCTAGTATTTACATTTGCTACTTTTCCCTCTTCAACTTCATGCGAAGCTTTAGTAATTTCTGTAACCTTCCCAGTCATAATTCCAGCAGTAGCATAATCATTTAATAAATTATCTGAACGTTCAGAAATAGTAACTTCAAATTCAGTATGATAACCATACCTATCATATACTTCATACTCAGTATTTAAAGTATACGTTTCAACATCATATCTATTTACTATAATTTCATGATATGCTTTTTGAATGACCGTGTATGGAAAATATACATCACGAACCGTAGTACCTGATATAGCATCTGTTGACCTATCTTTTTGAAGAGATGTATCATCTTTTTCAACATCTTTTTTATTTAAGGATGTCGAAGCTACTGAAAGTGGAATATACCATGTTTGTAAAAACGGCTCAACTAATTTTACAAATGTCTCTAGTTTTGTATTATTACCATCAGATGGATACCTAAGACCTAGTGACTTGTCAGCCTTCATTGGAGATTCAACACCATCTCTTTCATGACCATACTGCATCCAACTAATTTTATTAAAATTATATTTTTCCGTTAATAAAATATGTTTATATAATGGTAGCTCTTCGTTTACATCAACAAGTCTTTTTGTCTTCTTTTTGCTTGTAGTTCCATCAGTAAGACCATCTTCACCAAATATTTGATAAGCAATACGTTTTATTTTATCACCATACCACAGTGCATATGCACCACCTTCTTCTTCTGATATTGGATCTGAATTAGCATGTGTACATGGTGATGATAAATAACCAGTATCTACGATATAACCTGCACCATTTAGTATTGTAGTTTTATACGTTCCACCAAGATAACTAGTATCATGACGAAAAGGCGTTCCATTACCAGGTAAAGTATATATTGGAGCCCACACAGCACAATAAGCATATGGATTATTTAAATCTTGGGGATCAAATTGCTCGTAATATTTTTGGTAAATTTCAGCATATTGCTTCATAAGCTCGTATTTTGATCCACCTTCTTTATATTTACCTGCTGAAACAAGGTATCCCCTTTCTATAGCATCTGCAACATCGTTATAGCTTTTTGCATTCGCATAAGCACCAGCACCAGCATCGGATGCACCAATTCCCCAATAATTATGTTTATCTTTAGCTATCTGACTCTTTCCGTAACCAGTCTCTTGAACTGCTTGCACTACACACATTACAGGATTTAACCCAAGTTCCACACATTTATCGTAGAACGTTTCAGCATATGGTTTAAATACCGTATTCCAACCATTTACTTCCTCAGCACTATTACCACCATTAGGCACATAACTTTCCATAGCACTTACAAAATCTTCTTTTGATATGTAGCAATCACCATCTAAAAAGATAGGTACATTAAGACTTTTGTAATCAAATTCACCATTAGTTGTAGTATTATTGGTAGAACTAGATGTATTATCTTTTTTTGTCGTTCCATTTGGTTTATTACCAGACGATATATTTTGTCCACTTAATGAACCACCTTCAACAAATGTATCAGAAAGACTTGATATTTTAGTAGTAGCTGATTTTTTTATTCTAGCAACTGCATAAAATCCATTTACATAGTTTTTTATTGGCTCTTTTACTAACTTAGAGCCTCTAATATGAATTATTTCATCATTTCCAACATATATTGCCAAATGATTAGCCTTTTGACTAGCAAATAGTATATCACCTTCCTGTATATTCTTCATTTCTTCATCTGTTAATTTTTTCTTAGAATCAAGAGCACCTTCAGTAATATTTAAATATGAAGATCTCACACTTGAAAATCCTTTTCCAGAACTATTTACAAAATTTGAATATACCTTACTTAAACCTATTCCAAGTGCATTATGATAAGCAAAACTAACTAAGCTTTGTTGATCAATTGCAAATTTGTTTGAAAACTGCGTACCATTTTTAGCCACTCCACTTTCATATCTTTTTGCTTGATATATAGTGTACCTATATTTTGACTCACTAGTAATTACAGTTTCACTAGCATATTGATCATAGAAACTCTTTAAGTAACTTGCAACTGCTTTTCCTGCATCTTCAACAGAAATATTGCTAGATGCTTGTACACTACATAAGCTATTAAAGCATAGGTAAAGTAATATAACAAATGATATAATCAAAGTAGATTTTTTTAAATTCATAGATATTTGCTCCTTTCACGTTATATTAGTCTAAACTTAAAGTAATCTCTTTACCATCATACTTTAACTTTCCATTACTATATCCCTCAATATTATAATTTCCAGATCCAGCCAAAATTTCCTTTTCATTTCCAGTCTTTACGTCATATAAATACATTCCAACATCTTTTACAGAATATACAAAACAATAATCTGATACAATCAAATATGAAGATACAACATTACTTATAAATCTATCTGGATATACATTATCCTTGACAACAACATTCATACCAGTTGCCTGAATTGTATCAGTTGAATAATCATAGGATGTAGTAAAACTTAGCTCAAAAAGTCCATTTGAATTATCCGTATCCTCTTCAAAAATGTATTTTTGAAGTCTTTCTTGTTCTGCCAAATATAGTGAATTTTCATTTACAATATGTACATATGGTATATCAGAAGCTGTGTCATCGTTTACAATATCTAAAAGTCTTTTTCCCTCTTTTAAATACCCTTCATAATTGTTATATATATATATTCCATCATCTTTATCAATCCCATATGTAAGTTCAACTCCCATAAGTGAGTCTAGACATTCACAACCATCTACTAAATATTCATACTTATCTACAATTGGTCCACCATACGGAGCCTCAGTAAACAATCCAACCAAATCTTTAAAATCATCGCTTTGATACTTTATTAAATTTGAAATTCTTACATCATCTTTATAATTTATATATGGATAAATTGAAATCTCACTATCTGTAAAAAAAGCATACATACTATTAAATGCATAGCCTATAAGTCCGTCTTCTTTTTGACCAAAATCAGGTTCACCGCACTTGGCAATAACATCATTTAAGCTTGTCCCAACAGAAATATCATTTACCACCTTCGAGTTATACTTATTTGTAAAAACAATATTAAAAACAGTTTCTTTAATTATTCTTACCTTAATTCCGCTATTAAAATAAATATCATACTCATCAACAGTTGAAGTCTTATTTCCAAAGCTCATGTTATTGCTAGCAAAAGCATTACTTACTAACGTAGAAAGAATACTCGAATTTATATTAACTTCTTTTCTTTTTGTCTCAACTATTTCTTTTAAAGCATTATTTGATTCTATTTTTCCAAAATAATCAATATCACCATTTAATACAAAACTGATAATTTCAGATTTTTCCGCATCACACTTTACTTCTATAGTTATACTGTTTTTTTCGTCAATTAACCTAAAATTTTGATAATTTAGTTGACTAGCTATCCCATATACTGCATCTTTGTAATATTGTTCATTGGTATTTCCATCCTCATCTACAGGCAAATACTTAAATGTCAAATATATATCCCTATCAAATCCGCTTGCTTTTGATTTTGAATTTCTAATATATGGAGCTTCTAAATAATCCATAACTTCACCCATAGATGAAAATGTATCGTTATTTTTAGTATCCTTATCTTGAAAGCCAAGAGCAACTAAAAGCCATATAAGGATTATTATACCTATAATTAATAAAATGCCTAAAATTTTAATTCTGTTTTTTAAAATAAACTCCACTTTATACCTCCGACTTTACCATCCTGGAAATCTTCTACAAAATCCAAAATAATTATCTCTAGATCCACCACCTACTGTATCAATTACAACATTACCAATTTGAGTACCATTTACAGGATCAATAGCTTTTGTATTGGAATAATTTGAACACTCAGCTATAAGCGCCCTACCATCTGTACACCAGCCAAGAAAAATAATAACATGTTCACCACCACCATGCTTAAACATTACATCACCTGGTATCATTTCTTCTTTTGAAATTGTCTGCATTTCAACTACCATTTTAGAAGTTCGAGTCCCAACACTTGCCGTTCCACCACCTTTATGATATGCCCATATCGTATAGGATGAACAATCTAGATATGTAGGCACATCAGCACTTATTTGCCTAAAATTTTGAGAGTAATAACATTTTCCAACTAAAGATAATGCACTCATTATCATATTCTTTCTTCCCTCTGGTAAATTAATACTGTCATAATACTCCTTAAATGTATTTATTTGAGCATTAGTAAGTTGTTCTGAATTAGGTGAATTAACATTACTCTTATTTCTCGTATTAAAAGCTTTGAATTCACCATTTATCATTATATCTCCTCCAGAGTATGAACCACCACTAGAATTATCCTCAGATGTATCACCATATATGGAACCAGTTTTTAATATCTCATTATCATGAGTTCCTGGTTCATACTCCCCAACTTTATACATCATAAAGTTTAATTCTTCAGATGTAGTAGTTTTTGAAGTAATATAATCTGCATAAATATCATCAATATCATCAAGTGTCATAAGTAAAAGACTACCTTTTTTGTTATACTCTTCTTTTGCCTCATCACTTATACCACTACTATTTTTTTTCTTTGAAGAGTTTGTTGAGGAATTACTAGAATTATCTGTAGTACTTGTTGCATTTTGTGCAGTAGTTGCTACAATAGTACTGTTTTGAATTCCTAATACACTTGAAAATTTATTTAAATTAGATACACTAAGTATTTTATATGTACTATTATTTTGTATTGCTTTACTACTATTTACTGTTTTATCAGTTGAATCTAGTACTCCATCAGATGTTAAATCACCTACTGATAAAAATAATGCTCCTGCACCTGCAATTCCAATCATTCCTATTAAAATTATAGGGTGAGTTATAAAAAATACAACAGTATGTAAAGCGAATTTTATTCCTCTTTTTACTCCGTTTGCAAAAGCCTTTGTAGTTTGTAATAATATATTTGATGGATTTTTTGCTCTATTATCACTATTTTGTTGTTCATACCCATAATCTTGAAAATCCTGCTCATCATCATATTCATTATCGTTATAATTCAATTTTAACTCACCTCACAAATAAATTAAATTTTACATATTATTAAAAGTCTACCTTAATCGTCTTTGTCTTAGAATTTATCTTTATATTAGAAAATACCATACTCTTAATTAAACTTTGATTATCAAGATTTACATTAAATGTAAGTTCTCTATTTACATATGAACCATTATTTAATATTATATTGGCACTATCAGATGTCACAATTCCAGTTTGTTTTACATCTCTATTATTACTCAATTGTAAATAAACTGTATTTAAGTCTCTAAAATCTATATTTACAGTATTTTCTGAAACATTACTTATAGTTAATGCTAATTTTATATAATTCTCTCTTCTTTCAATTAATGAAACTTTAATTTCTAAACCTTCAACAATAACATTTATATCCAAATTATCTTTTGTTGGTATTGAATATGTATCAAAAGACAGTGTATAATCATATGGAGATGATTCAATTATATTTATAGTTTTTGTTTGTGTAGTACCAGTACTATCTGTTAAAGAATATTTAACAATATAAGTAACATTTTCACTTCCTTCATAATAATTATAACTTATAAACTTAATATTTTTACCAATTAGATTATTTTTTACAAGGTAATCTTTAAAATTATCTTTAGTTAGTAAATTTTCATTTAAAAAATCTTGATCCATTTTTTCATATAATGTAGAAACATTACTCTCAAAAAGCATACTTCTGACATCATTATATATTGCCATATACCCTTTTTTCTTGTACTCTATTTCATCATTATAAGTAAAACTTAAATTCTTATTTTTTGTACTCTTACTTGGAGCCCATATATTTATAAGAACAATAATAACAATAAGTGCAATTACTGCAACACACAAAATGGACATTCTTGTTACAATCTTATCTTTTTCCATAACATTAAACCTCTCTACAAATTAATTTAAATAAAATATAGTATATGTTTTCTTTGAAGTATTTAAAGATATACCAATATATGCAAATTCGTCACTTTTTGCAGTATTTAATCTACAAATATACCTACTACTATTAGATGGATCTTTATAATAACTTTCAATTAAATTAGTAATTTTAATACTAGATTCAGAACCTTCAAGACTTTGTTCAACTCTAAATTTTTCAAAAAAACTCTCTGCCAACTTTAAGTATTTGCTTTTTCCAAGATATTTTTGATATTCAGAATCAAAAGCCTCATAATAATCTACATATGAAACATTATTTTCATCAGTTTCATTGTAACGTGAAGAATATATATAATTTGAAATTATATCCTCTAAAATCCAGTATGTTTTCCTATCAGTTTGAATTTCATATTTTAATATATAATCTGATGGTTGAACTTTAGAATAGTCAACACTTTTAGCAACACTAAATGCTATATAGGTAATTAATATAAGGACTAATAGTGCAACTACAAAAAACACCAATTTTTGCCTATCGTTGTAAGAATTTAAATCAATTAACTTCATATACTCATTTCTCCTTTTAGTACTGTAAGTACTTCTCTTTCCTCTTATTTTATTTTTATTATAATATTTCAATAAAATTATATCATATTACTCAAATATTACAACAAAGTTTAAAAAAATTTCACTTAAAAATATAAAAATAATAGTAAACTCAATAATAATCAACCTACATGTCTAACAGTAATAGTTTTAATATTAAATATCTCAAATATAATCTTAACCAACAAGTAAAATATACCTGTTGGTTAAAATTATGTAGCATATCATTAAATATCATCAGCATCTACTTTTTTCCTAACTACTTGCTTTTTCTTTTTTGAATAATCATCATATCCTTTCAACAAATTTTTATGATTATTTTCAAAATCAGAAGATTTCACATAACTAGTTTCACTTTTTACAATCGATGGATTATTATTAATTATATTATTATTCTCAGTATTATAATTCATAAGTTCTGAGACATTTTGTATAGTTTCATTTTTGATCTTTTCTAATTTAGCTCCCCTAGTATTACCTGTTGCCACATCTTTACCTACATCTATTCCTTTAGATACAGCGGTAGTAACTTTTTCACCAATCATATCACCAATACCAGCTCCAGTAATTCCTGCTTTTATAGTAGATGATAAAGAAGCATCACCTTGTGCAAGATCTATAATAGTCTTAACTGTAGCTCCATGAAGAGCACCACTAACAGCACCTGCTGTTTCAACAAAACCAGATGCAGTTTGTGTAATTGCCTTCTTTCTCTTTTTCTTAGCTTCAGCCAACGCATCATCATATTTATCCTGTATTGAATTTTTCTTTTCTTCATAATCAAGTAATGATACTTTAGATGGCTTTTTAGAACTATCTTTTCCTCCATCAACTCTAGCATTAGGAGCATCTATATTTGACACATTTCCAGAAATATTACCATGCAATCCACCATCAACAGCTCTAATATCACCTGTAAATTGAGCCTTATCTATTGAAGATATACCATTAATAACTCCATTTCCTATAGCACCATCTCCTGTAACGTCACCTAAAGTACTTCCTTTTGCATTTACACCACCAGCAGTATCACCAATTCTTGGCTTAGTACCAGAATCGAATTTCTCTTCATAATATTCGTAGTCATCTTTTTGATCATTTTCAATTACTTTTCTGTAAACACGACGTTTCCTTTCGTCACTTTGAGTAACAGGTTTATTTTCATTTTCCAAAAGTCTCTTTTCGTCAGTTCCTATTGGGGGTATCGGAGAAGTGCTTTCTTCAGATTTTGCCTCATTTAAATCTCTATATAACTTTCTTTCATTTAATAAATCATCTCTTGATTTTTTTCTTTTTAACTTAGCAATATCCATATTACTACTTCTAATATCTTTAACACCATTATAAACCTTCTTTGCGTTATCAAGTGGACGCTTAGCTAAATTAAGTGCTGCCATACCAGCTGCAATTCCACCACCAAATGATTTAATACCATTTTTCATTGCAGGATCGCCAAACTGTGATTCTACGCCAAATATTTTCTTTACAAGTAATTCTATTTTCGAAATACTTGAAAGTGCAATTATAGCAATTACAGAAGTAGCTGATACAGAATCTCCAGCATATTGTTGCTGATTATCAGAATTAGCCATATATATTACAACAGACATTATAATTGCAAGTAAAAAAGCTTGTACAGTTTGCGTAAAAACTAGTGAACAAAATTCTTTTAACCAAACTGAAAAAACATCTTTTTTCATAAATTAAACACCTTCTTCCTAAAGTCCACCAAACATAAAATTATATAACACTACCACTGGAGCAAACATCGCCAGTATTGTAACATAAAAGAATCTTTTTATATAAGCTATAAAAAATATAAGTGATTGTACCAAAAATATACAATAAATTATAGCTCCAGATACAGTAAAATTATTTTGTCTCCAGCCAATTAAATCACCATTTGAGTTTACTTCATATCCCCATACAGCATCCTTAAAATATGTAGCCAAACTTGTTATTATAGAAAATACATTATCATTTACATTTGAAACATAATTTTCATCATCAGAACTTAATGCATAATGTGAATACATATTATAAATTTTCTCATAATACTTTGTTTTTGAACTATTTCTCCATTTAGAGACACAATTTTTTATAGTATTCAAATCAGTCGTAAAATGAGATTGATGATCTTTAGTCATATAAAGTATAACTTCAGTAGTTTTTTCAGTTGCCTTTCCATTTTCATACAAAGGTCCTTTATCATTTTTACCCTCAGCATCAACTAAAAAATATCCTCCAACAAAGGAATCACTATTTGGATTATCCCAGTTAACAGAGACAATATCCTCATTAGCAGAATCAAGGTAAGCTAAGTTATCATAAATACTATTATATACTATGTTTTTTCCAAGTGATGTCTCATTTATAAGATATGAAGAAACAAAATTAAAATCAGTTGCCTTTAGTTTATCAGCGATAGCTTTATAATTATTATACTGATTATCTCCATTTCCCATATATATCATTGGAGGATTTGCATCAGGCCAGTCTGATACATCAACATCATATGAAACCTTTTTAAGTAGTGTTTCCTTTATAACATTTATATACTCCTGAGCTATTTTCTCATCCGTTTTATTTGCAAAAATTTCTAAATATTTTTTCACTTCATTATTTATATAATTATTTACAACAGCTGAGATTTCTGATTTTTCATTTTCCTTTCCGCCTTTAACAACCCAAATATCAAAGGCTAACATTCCAATAGCATCTCTTTTCTTTTGCTTAGCACCTTTTAAAGCCGCAATTATTCCTTTCGATTCACTTTCTGTTGAATATGCCATGCTATATCTTGTATCCTGAAACTCACGTATTAATTTAGCTGCAATCTCAGTATTATTTTCAATATACGTAGCTGCTTCTGCTACATTTTTAAATGGTAAACTAGATACCTTTAAGCTATTAACACCTTTTAGAACTGGTTGAAAACTTGGACTAAATGGTTCAATACACGAATAAAAGCATATATCATTAGATGTAAACTCTGAACTACTATCATCATCTGAAGTATTGGCTTGCACATAAAGACTTACAAGTGTATCTTTATTTAACTTATTACTTAAATCCAAATTATTTTGCATTCCAAGTTCTGTTACAGTATCAACTAGTATTGCACTTGCTGTTTCAACTAGTCTCTCATTAACATAAAAAACTAATGCAATTATATAATGTACACAAAATAGCAATACAATTGATGAAAAAAACTTTACAATACTTTTCTTGTATTTAGCTTTTTCAGACGCAACTGTTGAAATTGCAAGTTTTATAGAAATAACTCCAACAGCCACTCCTAAGAATCCAATGGCCAATGTCATCAAGCTACCATATATCTTTACTATTACGCTGGCTAAAGCTGTTTTTTGATCGCTTCCAGCCAAAAATAGTGAACCAGGTTCTGGATTTAAAAAATTAACATCCAAAAATGGTACAGCATTAAATATAACTCTATCTGCCCAAGGAAACTCATTTGTACCAGTTAATCCCTCAAACATCCCTCCAACAGTATCTTCTATCCATGATGCAACATAATAAATAGATCTAACTATCCACTCAAGTAACTGGCTCTCTTTTGCTTTTTCATCAAGATTTTCATCAGTAACTTCTTCAGGAGTACCATAAATCTCATTTATAGCTGCTTGTAAATTGGTAGAAACAGCAGACATAATTGCTATACATATAAAAAATATACCGAACTAAAATCTTTAAGTTATTTCTTTTCATTTTACCACCTACACTCACCTATAATTAAGAAATCGACTTTACCAAAAAATCATATATTACAACCACTGGTGCAAACATTGCAAGTATTGTAACATAAAAAAATCTTTTTATATATGCAAATAAAAACATTATTGATTGCAAAACAAAAATAGCATATATAATAGCACCAGAGATTGTAAAATTTGAAGGAGCCCATCCTTTTACAACAACATTTTTATCTTCATCAGTTTCTGATTCATATCCCCAAACAGCTTCTTTAAAATATCTTCCAAGTGATGATATAATAGCAATTGGTTCATCTGAAATATTAGGATTTACATATTCTGGATCATCCTTAGTTCTAGAATATGAATTATACAAATTTACTAACTTATTAAAGTAAGGCTGTTTATATCTTTTAAGTAATACAGCAAAAGATTTCATCGCTGTTTTAATTTCAGAAACATCTTTAACCGCATCTGGTTGAACTATTTTTCCAATTCTTGTTTTCGCATATCCACTACCACCTATAAATGCAAAATATTCTATTCTTTTCGAACCATAAACTGTTTCTGTTTTATAGTAAATAGAAGGTGCACTGCCATCTTCAAAGTAGTAATGATTATACGTATATTCATCATATAAATAATAATAATTATTCTTATTGCTATCACTAACTTCAAATAAAGTTTTCGCCAAAGTATCTACTGTATTGTTATTAAACATTTTCAATACTCTCTTTCCATATTCATTTACATACTTATCACGGCTAGAATTAAATCCTGAATTTGTTACCTCTGTGTACTTATCATCCTCCAAAGATTCCCTACCACTAACAAGCCATATATCTACAGCAAGTCGTATTTTGGCATCCTTTTTATCAACTTTTGTATTTACACTCACACCTCCTGTAGGGGCTGCATTTTGTTCTTCACTACCTTTAGCAACACTATATCTCGAACCAGACAATGATCTTAACAGCCTTCCAGCGATTTCTTTATTTTT
>ULWD01035725.1_pt1 | contig 13192 bp, 14 predicted proteins | sample 1960011 | NCBI WGS metagenome assembly ULWD01 (sample SAMEA4835803, study PRJEB28245) | human gut metagenome | biome: gut microbiome; material: fecal sample | place: Denmark | collected 2008 | reverse complement strand
TTCATAATAGCAGGGGTAACAACCGCAACAAGGATACCGATTACAGCTAAAGCGACCATCAGTTCTGTAAGCGTAAAACCTTTAAATCTTCTCATAAACATCCTTTCATAATTATTCTATTTTTATAATAACATATATACCCGTTTTTTTCAATATACAATCACATTTGCAGGGATATGGACAGTTAATACTACAGCATTCCCCATGTAAATATTTATTAACATAATAGCAAAATAATCCATTCAGACGAGTTAATATAACATGCAATCTGGTACTATAATCACGAGATAGTATAAACACATAGAGGGTTAAAGTATGGTCGATAACAGATCAGCCGGATTTTTCGGAATCGGAGGCTCTTTTAACTTCAAAAGCGGAGATATTTCAGGTACTGCTGCCAAAACTCAGGATGATAAAATGGGACAGGGCGGAGAATACTTTTCGCAAAGAAATAGAGAAGACGAAGAAGAATCTAAAGAAAGTGAAAAATATACTGACAGAAGTGCGGTTTTACGTGCTACTTTAAACTCTCTTGCCATGATGAACGTGGCTAACGTTATTAACGAACGCAAAAAAGCTCTTTCGCAAAAAGAAAACCAGGAAGAAAACTCTCGCAAGCATAAAAATCAACAGCAAAAAGATGACGATAAACGTGAAAACGCCGAAAAAGAGCTTGAAGAAGAATTTTATAACATTGCTAAAGAATTAAAAGAAGATAAATAATCTTATATTCTTATTAAGCTGCTGCAGCTTCTTCATTTTCCTTGTCTTTTTTGATAAACAGGAATTCACCTTTGTATGAAGGTGCTGAACCGTTTTTATCTTTGCCTGCACCTAAACTTATAATGCTGTTGAATTTCGGTGCATTTTCGGTTTTTTGAGTATTTCCGACACCTTCATTAAGTGCAACGGTAATTTTACCTTCAACATTTTTCTGAACATTTTGTGCAGCTTTAGTATTCAAATATTGAATAGATTGTAAAACTTCCTGATTTAATTGAATTTGCAAACCTGAATTGTTCATAGCAATTTGACGTGCAACTTTTGTATCAATATTGCCTTTGTATAAATCCAATCCGATATCAGCAGATTTGAAAATATTATTAGATGATGATGAAGTCTTATATTGGCTGTTTTTTTCAGCAGCACGTTTTAAGATTTCATTTGAAACTTCTTTTAAAGTTGTTGTATCAATCCCTAATTTGTATTGTGCATTGTAAACGCTCATTGCCATATTTTCAAATCCCTTTTTAAAACTTTCCTTATTATTGTTTTCGGCTATAAACCCTTCAAACTTTAAGAGTTTAAGATATGTTGTTACAATACTTTACATTGGAGTAAAATCATGCAATTTTTGCAAAAGAATATACTTTATATATATACAAGTATATAAATATGAGAGAATATTATGGGTTTAGACAACGCTATTTATGCACTTAGCAATGTTAATGCACTTATGGGCAGTACACTTGGTTATGTTGACGCAAAAAACAGAGGCGCCAATACGGGTGATGCTTTAATGGGCTTTGGCTTTAATGTTATGAACGGCGCAATAAGAAATGAAGCGGCAAAAGATATTCGTGACAGAAGCGGAAGTTATCTGGGATATGCTGTTAATTCGGCAGCCGGATACGGAACTCCCGAAGCGAATTACAGAGGTACAATGGGGCTTATCGGTGCTTCGATGCTTACTTCTCCGTTTGGAATTTTCGGATGCGGATACAGTCCTTACATGATGCCTTCTATGATATATGGAGGCGGAATGGGAATGTGGGGCGGCAGCTTTTTCGGCGGAGGCTGCGGATGCAGCAGCGGATTTATGTTCGGAGGACCGTCGCTGTTCGGACCACGTGGCTTCTGGTGCTAATTTTCTTCCATTAACTTAATTTTATTTGAAACATCATCAAGAATTTTCTTGGTGGTGTTTTTGTTTAGCAATATCTGCTGGACAGCTGTATTTACTATTGTATTAATTTCTTTTTGATTGCGTTCGGTTACCATAACAGGATTTATTTTATTAAGCTGTTTTGCACTGATTACACGAGCTTTTGCTGTTAAGTCATTCTCATCGTATTTTGTATAAAATTCATTGTTTAAAGTTTTTTGATTTACCGCAAGAACATTTGTAAGTTTTGCAAGTTCAAGCTGGTTTTTATCGTTAGTCAAAAACAGAGCAAACTTCAAAGCTTCCTGTTTGTGTTTTGCACGTGCAGGAATAACAAAATTCATCAAAGAAAAGTCGTTTTGTCCGAGTTTTCCTGTTATTTGCGGTGCAACATCAGTTTTTGTATACGTTGAAGGAGCATTTTCTTTAATCATATTCAAAAAGTTTGCTCCTGCTTGAAAAAACACTATTTTTTCAGCCATATACTTTTCAAGTGCTTCTCTGTGAGTTTGGGTTATAGACTCTTTAGGAATTAGGTCATTCTCGTATAAGTTTTTAAAATAATCAAAAATTTCAACTGACTCATCAGAATTAATGTTGTGCGATGTCACGCCATATTTATTCAAGATTTTAATCATCGTATCATTTTCGGTAATATTCGGAAGCATAATATACGCTCCAGTTTTTTGATGCACAGCAGGCGCAATATCCGCTAAATCTTCATAAGTTCCAGGCAGCTTAACTCCGGCTTTTGATACAAGTTCTTTATTGTAAATGGTAACGGCAGATGTTGCATACCAGGGTAATGAATAAAGTTTGTCGTTATATTTTAAAGCATTTGTAATTTCAGAATTATATTGTTCTATATACTTTTCTTCAATCTCGTATAATGCCCCACGCTGAGCTAAAAGTGCCGTAAAATCAGGGTTCAGGTTTATCAAGTCAGGCGGATTGTCGCTTAACACAGAGGCAAGAGTTCTTTTTTCTCCTTCCGAGAACGGAACATCAATCCATTTAATCTTAATTTCAGGATTTTCTTTTTCAAATTCCGAGATTACACCTGTAATATAAGGAGCAAAATCATTCATTTGCAAAGTCCAAAAAATCACCTCATTATCATCAACAATGTTCTTATTTTTGGTAAGAAAAAACACACCTGTTATAAGTATAATGGTTAACAATAAAAGAGAAAAAATTTTTTTCATTCGACACCTCTGCTGTTTAATGCTACAATTATACTATGAATAATTTATTTACGGAACTTGAAAATCAAAATAAGCAAATACCGCTTGCTGAGATATTACGCCCGAAAACTCTTGAGGATTTTTTAGGACAGAGTAATGTTGTTTCGCCAAACAGTCCTATTTTAAATCTGTTAAAAACAAACAGACTTTTCTCATTGATTTTCTGGGGAACTCCCGGCTGCGGAAAAACAACACTTGCAAGGCTTATTGCAACAAAAACAAGTGCAAATTTTATTGAGATTTCAGCTGTAACCTCAGGCGTTAAAGAGATAAAAGAAGCTGTTGAAAGTGCCAAAAATGCTCTCAGAAGCGGCTCAAAAACTATTTTATTTATTGATGAAATTCACAGGTATTCAAAAACACAGCAGGATGCGCTTTTACCTCATCTTGAAAACGGAACGTTGTTTCTTATAGGTTCTACAACCGAAAATCCGTCTTTTCAGGTTGTTCCTGCTCTATTATCAAGAGTTCAGGTTGTAAGATTGAACTCTATTGACGACAACAGTATGGAAAAAATTATAAAAAAAGGTTTTGCATACCTTGCTAAAAATTATCTTCCTATGGATTGCGAAACAGGCGCAATAGATTTTATCATTAACCTTGCAAGAGGCGATGCAAGATATGCGCTAAATGTCGTTGAAAACGCTTATTTTGCAAGTGATTTAAAAGAGAACAGAAGGAATTTAACAGTAAAAATTATCGAAGAAATCTGTCAGAAACGCAACACAAGATACTCTCAGCAGGAACATTACGATTGTGCCTCAGCTTTTCAAAAAAGTTTGCGTGGTTCTGATCCTGATGCGGCAATATATTATCTTGCCAAAATGATTGCGGCAGGCGAGGACCCGAGATTTATTGCAAGAAGACTTATAACATGCTCTGCAGAAGACGTAGGTAATGCTGATCCTAACGCTTTAAATGTCGCAATTAACGCATATAAAGCAGTCGAACTTCTCGGTCTGCCAGAAGGAAGAATACCGCTTGCTCAGGCTGTAATTTATGTTGCACGTGCGCCAAAATCAAATGAAACAATCATGGCAATTGATGCTGCACTGCATGATATTGAAACAGGAAAAGATTTTCCTCCTCCACTGCATCTGCGTGATGCACATTATAAAGATGCAAAAAACTACGGTTTCGGAATAGGTTATGTTTACTCGCATAATGCTCCTGACGTTAAACAGCAGTTTCTTCCCGATGAACTTATTAACCGCAAATATACAAATTAATACGCATATTGAAAATACTCAGCCAAAGTGTTATAATATTATAAAAGAAGCATATATTTCTTCAAGAAGCAATAAAAAATTTCACGAACATTGTTTAACATGGCAAAAAAAATGAGGCTTTAGCCTCTGGCAATGATATAGAAAATCCGATGATTGTCGGCAAAGAGGATAAAAAAAGGAGGCTGAAAATGATTAAGTCAAGGGCATTAAGGGGTGCCCCCCCCCCGGTACTACGTACGTAGATATATCGGAAAGAGCTTTTAAGGGGCGTTTTTACAAATTTTTTAAAAATTTTGTTTTATTTAAGAAGAAGCGCTGTTATTATGGAAATGAGTCTGCATTTACTCTAGCCGAAGTTTTAGTAACTTTAGGCATTATAGGAGTTGTTTCTGCAATGACTGTTCCGTCTTTGATGCAAAATTATCAAAGGCAATCTTATGTTACACAACTGCACAAAGTCTACAACGAACTTTCACAGGCTGCTGTTCAATATCAGACAGAAAGAAATGCAATTAATTTGAAAGAAGCAGGATTGTCCACTCAAGCAGCAGCAGAAAGTTTTATTGAAGACCATTTTAAAGTTGTTCAAAAATGCGGTTCTGACAGAACTCCATGTTTTCCTGCAGCGGGAGTTTATAAAAAACTTTCAGGTACAACCGTAACATCCTGGTATACGCCAAGAACCCACTATGTAATCGCAAGCGGCGCATCAATTGGTATAAGTTACAGACCAAACAGTGATGTGCTGTGTGAACTTTATGTTGATATAAACGGGCAAAAAGGACCTAATATTGTTGGCAGAGATTTGTTCCCTATATATTTATATAATAACGGTTTAATTGATGACAATGACCATACAACTGACAATAAAGCGCCGATGACAAAAGATGAACGCAATACAAATTATGCAGTTTGTACAAGCAATAATGGAGGAAGCTGGCACGGATGTTTCGGCAAAATCTTAAATGACAACTGGGAAATGACATACTAATAAAAAAAAAGACTGATTATTATATCAGTCTTTTTTTTAACATTTATTTTAAACTTACTCTTTAGGTTCTACAGGGATTGTCAACTTTTGACCGATAGCAAGTTTGTTAGGATTAGTCATATTATTGGTCTTTAACACCAAAGCTTCTTTATCTTTGCTGTAAGAACCGTAAAATCTGATTAAAATGCTTTCCATTGTATCACCACTTTGTACAGTATATTGTTCATTAGCGGCAGCCTGTTCTTCAACTTTTTCAGAAGAAGAAGGAATAAAATTTAAGCTCAATTTTTCTTTCTTCACAGGAGCAGGAACTGAAGCAACCTGTTCTTCAACAGATTTAATGCTATTTGCAGAGAAGCTGATTAACACTGTAAGAATAAGCATTACGACAGCACCGGCAATAAAACCTGTAGCAAGATAAATACTCGGTGATTTGTCATTGCGCTGATTTACTTTAAAGCTTTGCCATAAAACATCCAACTCTTTTTCTTTATTAGGTCTGACATATACTCCCGGAGAATTATCGTAAGCATCTTGTTTATACTTAGACAATGCTTCAAGTACAGCCATTTTTTCCTTAGATAAGTTTGATCTTCTGATAGTTGAACTTTTCATTTTCCATACCCTAATTGTTTTAAATTGTTCTCTAGACAGAATATAACATAATTAAAAATTTAATTCAAGTATTTGTAAAAATGTTACAAAACAAGGGTTTACAGGTTTAGACTTAAACATTTTTAACATGTTGCTTGATTTTTCTAATTTTTAATATATGATGTAAATACACAAACTAGCTAGAAAAGGAAATTAGAATTATGTCAAAAAAATGTGATGTATGCGGTAAAGCACCGATTAAAGCAGCGAAATTAACATTCTCGCATAAACAAATTGTTCATACTCAAGAACCTAACTTACAATCAGTTAAAGTTAATATGAACGGAACAGTTAAAAGAATTAAAGTTTGCACTTCTTGCTTGAGAGCAGGAAAAGTTCAAAAAGCAATCTAGCGCAAGACGGCAGAGAGTGAAGCACTTTTGCAGTTGTGGCGAAAACACATTAGCAAAATGCGTAATCTCATTTAACGTCGTCAAGTAAGAAGCGCAAGACGGCAAAATAAGAAACTAAAAAAGAGAACCTATAAAGGTTCTCTTTTTTTTATTCAACTGACTTTTTAAATTTTTGGTAATCAAAAACGAATTGTATTTTAAGTTTATCATTTTTTATAGTATTTACTTTAGGGAATTTTCCAAAAGGTACGGTCTTCTCAATAGCAGCTAATATTGATCTGTCAGTCGGCTCGTCACCGGAAGATTTAGCGAAACCGTAACCATATAATGCACCATCATTACCAATCATAACAATTATTATTGCTTGTGAATTTTTACCTGATTTCGGAGGGTTCCAATTTTCATTCAGTTCACAGCTTAATTGGGAAACATACTCTTTCAGGTTTTTTGCATTATAATCTTTTTGCTGTGCAGAAGGCTGAACAACATAAGCCACTTTTTTAACATTATCTTCCATAACAGAAGTTGTTTCTCTTAATACCGGTTTTTGTTCAACAGGTTCTTCTATTTTATCTGCTGCAATTTTTTCGTTTACATCTTCAACAACCTGCTCTGCTTCTTTTGGTGCATCAACTGCAACTTTCACATCGTTTTCAACATTTGCTCCCGCAATAACAAAATTATGAACGCTTGTTAAAAATGAGCTTTCGGATAAAGGCTTCATATAAACACGGGGATTTGCAAAAACAGCAGACGGTTTATATGTGTCATCGCTGTAATCATTTACATTAATTACACCCAGATAGTTCAAAGAAGCATCAGATTTGATGTATGCAACACGTTCGGGAGTTTTCCCGTCATTAATTTTGATTGCATAAAGATACTCTTGATTGCCTGATTTTTTAATTGAATCTAAGTCAATATAAATACTTAAATTAGGATTGCCGGTTTCAACAGGCTGCCAATTTACGGCTTGAGCAGAAACCACAGACATCATAAATGCCAATAACACTAAAATTTTTTTCATAATCTCTATATCCTTTTTTAATACATTATAATAAAAAACAAAGGTATAAAGCAAGTCTTACGCACTATACCTTTTGAATGATTTTTCAATGTTTTTGGATATAGTATTTTTTACTGTGTCATATTCTGTTGTTAGTGAGGATATTTCCGTATCAAGGTTTTTCATCTTCAAATCCAGAGTTTCTTCTTTTGTATTTAATTTGGCTTTTTCTGTTGTATATCGTGATTCTGCCTGGGCTATTGCGGTTTCATCGGATATTTCCTTGATATAAGGGTCTGTTGCATAGTTGCCTTGATAATAGTAACCGTCATCTTTCATTTTTGATATAAAAAGCATTCCGTTTTGAAGCATTTGTTGTAAATAGCCGCTTTCGGTTATTTTTTCATTTTCACTCCAGCCCTGTTTACAGATTTGGTTAAATAAAGCATCGTAGAATGTTGCCTGTGCCAAATCATCACTGGATACTTCAGTGCCGGTTTTAATTGTGTATTGGAATAAATAATCTGAGGTAGCAAGTTTATTTTCTGACAAATGACCAATCTGAACCTTGTATTTGTCACTACCGTCTGCATCTTTGCTTGCAACCCCGTCCATATATTTTACAAAAAATGTAAGAAAAGCTTTCGTCATGTTATTGATATTAACAGCAGCCTTAGGTTTAGAACTTTTAAACATGCTGCTTTCACCTTTAACGTATACAAAGCCCATATAATTCTGGTTATTTTCACTTGACGCATTGTTTGTGTTACCATTACCTACAAATGTTCTGTATTCCTCATTTCTCAAGTTATCAATAGAAGGTAAAAACAGTTTTTCTGTTTCAGTTCTAGCATAATCCAAAGCTTTTGCTGTATAGCCGTCGCCTAAATCAAGTAATGATGCTAATTGTTCATAAGTTGCATCTAATACAGTAGAAAGAATATTTTTAGCTGACGTAACCAGATTTTCATGAGCATATTCACCCGTTTTTTGATTGCCAAAAGAAATATATGTGTCATCATTTGACAACAAATCAGATAAATTTAAAGATACATTTTTATTTAAGCTGTTTAAATCAGTAACATTACCATTCTTGGAAAGCTGGAACCAAGCACTGTCAACACCTTCTGTGTTTACATTATCAAGTGAAACATCGATAGACTGACCATTACATTTAAGTTGTTCTATCAAGTCACTAATATTTCCAGACATAGTAGTTACACTAACAGTAGAACCTCCGCCTAAACCTGCTTCCTGATTGTATGGAAGACCGAGTATTGTGGATGCCAGAACTGTTGATATAACACCTTTTGATGCCAAACCCTGTATAAAGGCATTACGCATTGCCTCAGATGGTAATGTGCCTAATCCTTCCTGTGGAATTCCTGCATATCGTGCTGCTGAGGCATATTTGCTGTTTAAGACAGTTCGACCTAATGTATCGGTTATCGTTGTCGGCATATAATCATTTAATGTTGAAGGGGTCATCAATATGTTATATGACAACGGGTTAGTAGTATCACCTGTACCATAGTAGTCATAAATTAATTTTGATTGGTCTAATGAATTCTGGTATTCATTAGAAAGGTCAGCAAGCTGGCGTGCAAGAGATATTTTCTGATGCGAAAGGCCCATTGATCTGAATTCGCAATCTGATTTTCTTGCCGTGATTGTTAATAAGCGGGCTTGACCTGCTGCTAATCCCATTTTTTTTACCCTTTCTGCAAATTTTCGTTGAATTTCAGGTACTTATATCCAGTCGCTGCGCTTCTTTCGGTCTTTAACTGTCTTGGTTATTTTATACGTGCGCTTGCTCCCGTTTTACTCCTTGACCTTGAGTACACAATTATTATCGGGTTAGCTTTTTCAAAACTTTACACCTCGCCTCGCATCCTATCCTATCCTATCCTATGAAGGATTATAACTGGGTTTCAGACTTTTCAAACCCATTGTTACATTTCGTTACATGTTAAGTACCACTTCAATATTTATTAAGTGATGTTACAAGATTGTAAAATTATTTGTCTTTTTACTATATATAAAATAAAATATTAGTGGGAAATTTTGAGGGATATAAGATGATATTAGAACAAGAGTTGAAGGGGAAAACTTTATCTCCACAAGAAGTGAGAAATATTTTAAAAACAGATAACAAAGAGATTGTTGAACTGTGTAAACGTGCTTCTATTTTGCCTAAGAAAAACAGCAAAGGTCAAACTTACTTTTCTTACGAAGAAGTAAAAAATTTAAGAAAAGTACAGGCTATGAAAGGTGTTACTAAACCTTTAGCAAAAACAGAAGCTAAACCTTCAGCTATGTTGAGTATTTTAAGTTCATTAAAAGAGATGGAAAATAAGTTAAGCAGCAGAATTGCCAAAGTTATTGATGAAAAACTTGAAGGCATGGATGAAGTTGTTGTTGAACTTATCCGCTGCAAAACAGATAATGAAACTTTAAGACAAAAAATTATTGATCTAAATAAAGAAATTTATCAGCTTAAAAATGACCTTCATGCCTATAAACCTGTAGGTTTAGGCTTCTATAAAAAAAGAGAAAAACAAGCTTGGGAATAAAAAATTAAAAGGGATAAATTATGGCTGTAAAAGATAAAGAAGCTGAAATTTCATCTAATACAGATGAAAGAAGTAAAGCATTAAAACTTGCTATTGAAAAAATTGAAAAAGATTTTGGTAAAGGTTCTATCATGAAACTCGGCGATAAAGCCACTGTTAACGTCGATGCAATCCCTACAGGAGCATTGTCATTAGACGTTGCATTGGGAATTGGCGGAGTGCCACGTGGCCGTATTATTGAAATCTATGGTCCTGAAAGTTCAGGTAAAACAACCCTTGCACAACATATTGTTGCAGAATGCCAGAAAAAAGGCGGTATTGCAGCTTTCGTTGATGCCGAACACGCTCTTGATCCGGAATATGCAAGAAATTTAGGGGTTCAAGTTGATGATTTATTAATTTCTCAGCCTGATACAGGTGAACAAGCTCTTGATATCACAGAAGAACTTGTACGTTCAGGAGCTGTTGATATTGTCGTTGTCGACTCTGTAGCAGCACTTGTTCCTAAAGCAGAAATCGAAGGTTCTATGGAAGACCAGCAAATGGGTTTACAAGCTCGTTTGATGAGTAAAGCTTTAAGAAAATTGACAGGTATCATAGGCAAAACCAATACAACAGTTATTTTCATTAACCAATTAAGAATGAAAATCGGTGTTATGTACGGAAACCCTGAAACTACAACAGGAGGTAATGCTTTGAAATACTACGCTTCTGTCCGTATGGAAATTAAACGTACAGAAGGACTTAAAGGCGACGGTGAAGATATCGGAAACCATGTAAGAGTAAGAGTATTGAAAAATAAAGTAGCTCCACCTTTTAGAACTGCCGAATTTGACATTATCTTCGGTAAAGGTATATGCAAAATCGGTAACATCTTAGATGTAGCAGTTAACCTTGATATTGTTAAAAAAGCAGGCTCATGGTTCAGCTTTAACGAAGAAAAATTAGGACAAGGCAGAGATAAAGCTAAAGAATTTTTAGCAGAAAACCCTGATATTCTAAGCACTGTTGAAACTCTTGTAAGAGAAAAATTAGCTGCTCTGTAACAAATTTATTACAAATTGTAAACAGCTAAAAATCAAATATAATAAGGAATTTAAGAAAAAGCATGTTTTTGCTATTATTATATAGCAATTAAAAACATGTTTTTTCTTTATATTAATACTCATAAGTGTAGAAATCGGAGGTTAAATACTAAAATGGAAGTACAAGCAATTAACAGTACTAATGTTTTAAGCTTTGAAGGTCAAGCAAAGAAGCATAAAAAACAAAAACAACAAATTCAAAACAATTACCCGCAACAAACAGCACCTGCATCAACAAATGCAAGTAAATCAATGAGAAATTTAGCATTAGGATTAATGGCATTAGGCGCAACAACCGCTACATTATCAAGCTGCGGTCCTGATGATGTTATAGCATCAGCTTCATCATCTTCATCATCTTCTTCTTCAGCTTCAGCCAATGCATATATTAATATCGGAGGAGGTTGCCACCACGATACTGTAACTATTATTAAACCTGATACAATTCATGAAACAGATACAATTATACATACTATTATCAAACCTGTTCATGTTAAAGATTATCCTTTCCACTTAGCAGATTCTTTAATTGCTCAAGGTATGAATATCGGTATTCCTATTGACGGTCCTATACCTGACGGCTCAGGCACAGACAGCGTTGCATACGTAGGTTCTAAAGCTCATAACAGATATGACAACAAATTCTACGAATCAATGGTTGACAGCGTTGACACAAATAAACGCCAAATGGGAATTGTAACTAAAGTTGTAGATATGTATGACGACAAAAATCCGAAAACATCTTATATGAAAGCTATAATTAATGACGTTCCGGGAAAAGGAATTAAAATTACAAGATACGTGGCAGACACTGCTAAAAAACCTGAAGATGATGAACAATATTTATACAGTTATGCAGGTTATGAAATCCGTTCAAACGGAAGAAACGGTCAAAGAAATATAAGATCAATCTTTGATAACAACAACAACTTAATCTATCAAGGTGACTATGAAAAAGGAGAAGAACCGGGTACATTCTTATATGGCTCACTCATTTATGATCCAGAAACAGGTGAACCTTTCTATGATGAAGACGGAAATCCTGAATTCGCTCAATATGACTTTGATCAGGCAGTAATATATTCTGATTATGCAAAAAGAAGCGACTACAAACATGATGGCTGGGATTACGGTGACTAATTAAAAGACTTTTTCTACACAATAAAAAAAACACCCTCTTGAATAAAGAGGGTGTTTACGTTATAAAATATTAGTTATGAAGACATTAGCACAATTTATACAACATAAAAGAGATGACTTAGGACTTTCAGCTAAAGGTTTAGCAATGGAAACCAACCTTCCGCTTGAAACAATAGAAGATATTGAATCCGGAAAAGATTTATTTTTATCTGTTACTGTTCGACAAAATCTTGCAAAAGTTTTAAGATGCACTCCTGAAGAAATAAAAAAACTGGAAAAAGATTACACCAACAATGAAGTGTCAGAACAGATTATCGAAAGCTTAAAAGAGTTAATCTTAAACGGAGCAGGCGGTCTGAAATGCCCTGTATGCGGTGCCCCTCTTGTTACAAGGATACAAAAATTATATGACTTGGAAGACAATTTAATGTATAATCCTAAAGCACATTGTACTAAATGTTCGTTCCAGCTTCATCAATAATAAAAAAAGATTGAAAAATCTGGAATACAAGTTATAATAAAATTACAGTACATTAAAAATTAAATATGGGGACGTTTTGGATTTGACAGGATGTTCGGTGAAAACAGGTTGCGGGTCCGAGCGCTGTTCTCGGTTATCAACGAGCAAAACAAATTAAATGCTAACAATGTAATTAAAGCAGACTTCTCTAGAGCACAAGCTTTAGCAGCTTAGTCGCAAATTATAGCTACTCATAGAGCCCAGCTTGCCGGTTTTATGGGTCCATTATGCAAGCGGCAGTGCGTTGATGACGGTAGACGTATCAAGTAAACCGTTAAAGGTTAGTGTTTCCGCAAAAAACACTTTGGATTATTTTAAAGGTAATGATATTCCCTGAATAATCCGAGAGAATAAATATCTACACTCGTAGAAGCTTGTTTTAATCCATTTTGGACAGGGGTTCGACTCCCCTCGTCTCCATTTTAATTTAAAAATCGAACTTTTTATAAAACCCAGTAAAATCAATGCTTTACGAGGTTAATTTTATTATAATTTTACAAACATTTTTTGCC
>ULWD01048564.1_pt1 | contig 13245 bp, 9 predicted proteins | sample 1960011 | NCBI WGS metagenome assembly ULWD01 (sample SAMEA4835803, study PRJEB28245) | human gut metagenome | biome: gut microbiome; material: fecal sample | place: Denmark | collected 2008 | reverse complement strand
CTCGGTCATGACCTCGAAGGGGCAGCCGTTCGTGATGACGACATCGGCGTCCTTGCCCACCTCCAGCGAGCCGACGCGGTCGGCCACGCCGATGTGCTCCGCCGGGTTGATGGTGATGGCCTTCAGCGCGTCGAACGGGTCCATGCCGGCCTTGACCGCCATGCCCGCGCAGAGCGGCAGATACTGCTGCGGAATGACCGAGTTGTCGGTGATGATGGAGACGTGGCAGCCCGCGTTGGCCAGCACGCCGGGGGTTTCCCAGGATTTGTTCTGCAGCTCAAACTTGCTGGCGAAGGTCAGGCTCGGGCCGACAGCCATCGGCACGTCCTTTTCCTTTGCCAGCTCGTCCACAATGAGATGTCCCTCGGTCACGTGCTCCAGCGTCAGGCGCAGGTTGAACTCCCGCGCAATGCGCAGCGCGGTAAAGATGTCGTTGGCCTGGTGGGCGTGGGCTTTCAGGGGGATCTCCCGCGCCAGCACGGGCAGCAGGGCCTCGAGCTTCTGGTTGTAGGCGGGCATTTTGGTCACATCACCGTTGGCCGCCTGCTTGCGCGCGCCGTAGTCCCGCGCCTGCATCAGTGCGCCGCGCAGGAACGCCGCCGTGGACATGCGGGTGGAATCGCACTTGTCGCGGTAGCAGCGCTTGGGGTTCTCGCCAAAGGCGCACTTCATGGCGACGGGGTCGCGCACGATCATGTTGTCCACGCGCTCACCGACGGTTTTCATCGCCAGGAAGGTGCCGCCCAGCACATTGGCGCTGCCCGGGCCGGTGCAAACGCAGGTCACGCCTGCCCGCCGCGCGTCGGCCAGCGAGGGGTCGCGCGGGTTGATGCCGTCAATGGCGCGCAGCTGCGGCGTCCAGATGTCGTTCATCTCGTTGTAGTCGCAGCCCTCGTACCCGATGCCGTAGCCGTCGAGGCCGATGTGGGTGTGCGCGTCCACAAAGCCGGGGAACACGTCAAGGCCGTCGGCGTCGAAAATCACAGCGTCCGCCGGGACGGTCAAATCGGTTCCGATGGCGGCAATTTTGCCGTCGGCCAGCAGAATATCAGCCTTGCAGGCGTCACGGTGGACAGCGTCATGGACGAGGCCGCCGCGGATGAGGGTGGTGAGCATTTTCATTTCCTCCTACATAAAATGGGATGGCTGTCCCATCCCATTTTGCTTTTTATTGAAAGTTCTCTGCCGCGGGCATTTCCGCCGCGTTGTAAAGGAACAATACCAAATCCGGTTTTGTTTCCTCAATGTACGAGGCAATCGTCTGCGGGAACGCGCGCTTGTCAATCGTGTCCAACTCCGCGCACGCCTGCGCCAGATACGGCGTAAACGCACAGGCAAAGCTATCCCGCACCAGCAGCACCCGCTTGTCATTCGGCGGCTGGTGATTCACGATATGGCAAAGGCCATAATCGCCGCCAATGTAGCCCGCGTAGGGGTTGTCAGTGTACAGGTCTTTCTTTTCGAACATTTCGGGCACAAGCAATGTGTTGACATAGTCGCCGCTGCGGTCTATGCCCTTATCCGGGACTGTCAGCGTAAAATCTGCGGCGTAGTTTGGTGTGATGACCGAGAAGTCATCCAACCCAGCGTACACCGTGCCGACGCGCTTGCCCTGACTGCCCAAAAAACAATTCGGATAGGTGGTCACTGTGTAGTTGTCCAGATCAGTGATGGCGTCGTCAAACACAAAGCCATACTCGCTTTTAAGGATTTGCGCCACCTGTCCCCAGCACCAGAATGCTCCTTCCGGCGTCCAATGGTGGTCGGTCTTAAAGAAGAAGTTGTATTGGTTTATACCATTCTCGTGGATGACCTGCCGCAGGTCTGTACAGTGCACCTGCTCACTCACCTGGGCCAGAAAGGCATCCGCCATCGGGTTATAATTATCCTGCACACCGGTGGGCAGCTCTGGGTCATATTTACTGATCTTCTGCGGTGTCAGCACAAAGTACAGCTCTGCGCCGTTCTCCTTGCAGGTTTCCTGCAGGGACAGAAGTGACCGAGCGCTCTCCGTCACATCCGCCGGTTCACAGACAAAGGTGAGATAGCCGTTTTTCAGCTTGACGACCTTGTCACCCTCGGCAGTGTCCTCAATCACATTTTTGCCCAATGTCATCTGAAAAAACGTGTTCAGATTGATCATTCCGTGATAAAACGGCACGCTTTCCTGCGCTGTCGTCTCCACCGTGTCCGTCGTCAGGGCTGCGGCATCGACGGCCTGCACTGCTAGGTTTTTCCAGGTCCGTACACTTCCGCTGCCCAACACAGCCATCATCAGCAGCATCGGCAGGGCCTTCCATCGTTTTTGCTTCATGTCTGCACCTCCCTTAAAAATCAAAGTAAATGAACGGATTGTATCCGCCCTTTACAATAAAGGAGAGTGCAACCAGAAACACTGCTGCGCACCAGACCGGGCGCAGGCGCTCTATCCATGCCCCACGTCTGCCCGCTTGAGGACGCAGCCAGACCGCAATGGGCAGGGCAGCAGCCATGCCGATGAGCAGGAACATTTTATATTCTGCAAAATAGTAAACTGCCTTCTCGTCCAGCAAACCCGTAGTGTGGATATTGAACATTGCCAGCAGATATTTAAGCGCACCTGTGACATTCTCTGACCGGAACACCACATTGCCCGCGATGAAGAAGAACACCGTATAAATCCAGCCAAGCCAGCTTTTCTGCCCGGACAAATTCAAAATGCGCTCCACACACAGAAGCACGAAGTACATCATGCCCCAGACAATGTACGTCCATTTGGCGCCATGCCAGATGCCGGTCAGCAGCCAGACAACGAAAATGTTGAAGTAGAGCCGCCGTTTTGCAGCCACGCGGCTGCCGCCCAGCGGAATGTAAACATAGTCGCGGAACCAACTGCCCAGCGAAATATGCCACCGCCGCCACAGCTCCGTGATAGAACGGCTGATGAAGGGATAGTTAAAGTTTTCCAGAAAGTGAAAGCCGAACATCTGCCCCAGACCGATGGCCATATCCGAATACCCTGAAAAATCAAAGTACAGCTGCAAAGAGTATCCGACAGCCCCGATCCATGCCATAGAGAACGACAAATTTCCCACAGAGGAAAACGCCGCGTCCGCCACATAGGCCAAGTTGTTGGAGAGAATGACTTTTTTACCAAGTCCTATAGCGAAGCGATACCCTCCCCTATTCCAGTTTTGCAGACTTTCCTGTCGGTTATGAATCTGGTCTGCAAAATCAGAATAGCGGACGATGGGACCAGCAATCAATTGCGGGAAGAAAGCAATGTACAGCATGACATCCCACAGGCTTTTCTGTGCCGCTTCCCCGCGGTACACATCGACCACGTAGGAAATCGCCTGAAACGTAAAGAAGGAAATGCCGATTGGCAGTGTAATTTGCGGCACCGGAAGCCGCACAAACGGCAGGCGGTTCAAGTTTTCCGTAAAAAAGCCGAGATATTTAAAAACGAAGAGCACAGTCAGATCCACACTGACCGCTGCAAGCAGGAAACCCTTCCGGGCACTTTTTGCCGACGCCTCGATTTTTCGGGCAAAGAGCCAGCTTGACACGATGACCAGCAGCATGACCAGCACAAAGCGTGGTTCACCCCACGCATAAAACAGCAGACTGGCCCCTGTCAGAAAGAGGTTTCTGGCCGCCGTGCAGCGTTTTGGAATCAGATAATAAAGTAAGGCCACTACCGGTAAAAACGCAAACAAAAACGTGGCACTGGAAAAGAGCATTCGGTGGGTCTCCTTACTTACACGTTAAAATCCAAGCACGTCCTTACCGCGGTGTACGGTCTTACCTTGCCGTCCGCCACGGCGACGTGGGCGGGGTGGGTGGAGTAGCCTTTGAGCGCGGCGGCGTCGGTGAAGGTCGTGTCCAGCATCAGGTCAGCGTTGGCAGAGCTGGGCAGCGCGTCGGTGTAGACGCGGACATCCAGCAGGCCGGGGATCTTACCGGCCAGACCCTCCAGCCCTTCCTTGATGCCGGCCTTGACGGCGGCCTTTTCGGCGTCTGGCATCTCCTTTAATTTCCACAAAATAACATGACGTACCATTACTTGTTTTCCTCCCAGATGGGGTGCTTGAGCTGCCACTCGCCGTACTCGTTCTTCTCGAACAGGTCGCGGTTGTAGAACTTGTCCAGAATGGCCCAGAACTCGGTCTCGGTGTAGCCGCAGAACTCGCAGAAGTCACGCACGCAGAGCGGGTCGAGCTTGCCGTCGCGCTCCTTGATGATGGGGATAGCCTCCTCGCGGGTCATCATGCCGTAGCGGATGTAGCGGGCCGTGTAGTCGGTGGCGGCGGCGTGGCCGAACTTGGGATACTTGAGCCAGCTGTGTACCAGATAGGCGCGGGAGTCGATCTGGTCAAAGTTCTCGGCGTGGTGGGTGCGGTCCCACTCATGGGTCAGGTCGTGGAAGCCGTGGGCCTTGGCGATCTGGTAGTTCTTGTAGCTGTTCCAGGGCACAAAGTAGCTCATGTAGAACGGGTCGAGCTTGGCGCGCTCCTCGGCGCTGGGGGCCAGCGTCAAAGAGAGGTCTTTCTCGGTCACGCCGTCGCCCAGCAGTTCCTCCATCGGCATACCGACGGCGACACCGTTCTCGATCTGGCCCATGGCGGAGTAGGTCTCCTTATCGGCGTTGCCGCCGTACTCAAAGCTGACGTTCTCGCCGTAGCAGAGCATCGGGGTGTTGAACTTGGCGGCCATGTGCAGCGGGAAGGTGTAGATCAGGCGGTCCACGTACCAGGTCGGCTTGCCGTACTTCTCAAAGAATTTGCGCATCAGCGTCTTTTGCACCTTGATGTTGGGCTTGCAGGAGATGATCGTGCAGCCGAACTCCTCGCTGATGTTCTTGAGGTTGTGGATGCCCGCCTGCGTCATGGGGAAGTTATCCTCGACGCTGAACAGGATGGGGTTCATGTGCATGACCTCTTTCAGCATCCAGACCTGGAAGTGGCTGTCCTTGCCGCCGGAGACGGCGACGGCGCAGTCATAGCCGCCGGGGCCGTTCATGCCGCGGTACTTGTCACAGTAGGCCTCGAACTCCTTAAAGCGGGCATCCCAGTCCACATTTTTGCGGCTCTCGTAGTGGCGGCAGGCGCTGCACACGCCCTCCGCGTCGAAGGTGATCCCGGGTCGGGTGTCAGGCATCGTACATTTTTTGCAGTAACGCATAAGAACACTCCTTATATTTATATATTATATTTCGTTGTTGTACCGTAGGGGTCGATGCTTGCATCCGCCCCCACAAATACGGCAGGGCTTGTGTTGTCGCTTTTTTTCACTTCGCCGCCGCATGCACGGCGTCCGCGCCGGCGAAGTCATAGATGACGAACCGTCCGTCGTTGTAGACCTCGGTGCATTCGCCGTTCTGCACAAGGCCCGCACTCTCCGCCGGGCCGTCGGTCTCGATGTCGATGAGCAGGAACGGGTGCTGCGGGTCGGTGGTCAGGTGGTCCTTGCGCTGCAGCCAGTTGGGGACGTAGTCCTCATCCAGCGATTGCAGCGTCCAGACGTCCAATTTTCCGTTCGTCAGCTCTGTCATGGCGTTGCCGTTCCAGAACGTGGCGTAGCCTTCGGTGTAGCCGTTGTCCACCAGCCAGTCGGCGGCGGCGTCCAGCCCCTTGTGGGCGAGATACGGGTTTTCGATCTCCTGCCGGACGGTGTTGACGGCACAGACCGTGAAGCAGCCTGCCAGCACCACACCCAGCAGCTGCCGCGCGCCGGGCAGGCGGAAGTCCTCGGTTTTCAGCTCCACCGCCATGACCGCAATGGCCACCGGCATGTTCATGAGCCAGAAGTAGAGGTAATACTCGTGGAAGTAGGCGTAGGAGATGCCGCAGACCGCCAGCATGGCGACGAGCAGCAGCACAAGCAGTTGGTCGTTCGTCTCCAGCTTTTTCAGCCGCAGCAGCAGCCGCACGATGCAGAAGAACATCCACCCGCCCAGCAGCAGGCCGATGCCCGCCGCAATGCCGCCGAAGTGGAAGATGCCGGAGCCGTTCTGGTAGCCGAACTCATGGAAGAAGTCCATCAGGATGCGGTCCAGCGTGAACCAGTTCTCGTCGCGGTCCCAGACGATGAAGCTGTAGGACTTGAAATCATACAGCCGCGACATGACGCTGTTGCTGATGAAATACCCCGCCGCGCCGGCCACCGCCGTGACAAGCGACGCCGCAAGCAGCCGCACCTGACGGCGGCAGTGCTGCAGGGCCGTTTTCCAGTCGGACGTGCCGCTGTCATGCAGTGCAAGCACCAGCAGGATCGCCGCGGCAATGCAGAGCGGCGCGTGGAACACCATAAGCTGCTTGACGCCGTTCATGCCCGCGATGGCCGTAACGATGCAGGCCGCGAGCCATTGCAGTGCGCAGTGCTTTTTGTCGGCGTCGAGGCTGCGCAGCACCAGCGCCAGCACAAGCATATAAAAGAAGGTATAGACGAGGTAGTACCCGCCGTAGATGGCGTAGACCAGATAGTGCTGGCCGAACGGCCACAGCAGCGTGCCCACCATCCAGAGGCCGGGCCGCCCGAGCCTGGCGCATTTGACAAAGAACAGCATACACGCCGCGTACAGTGCCAGCGTGACGGCCATGCCGAACGCGCGCGCCAGATGCCAGTCATCCGGGAAAAGCAGCAGCCCCAGCCGGTAGAACCATTGCAGGTTGACGACCTTCAATTCCGTAGAGTAGAACCAGTTGTGGCTGATGATGCTGCCCTCTTTGTTGAGCAGGTCGGAGAGGATCATCTCCGACGCGAGGTCGGAATCGACGATCCATTTGCCGGGCACAAGCTGGTACCACAGGTCAAACAGATACGCCGCCGCCATCCAGAGCCACGGCAGCGCCTGCCAGAGCCTGTGCAAAGCCCCGCCCTTTGTTTGTTGTTTCATTCGGTTTCTCCTGATTCAGGTTTCTAGTTATTTAAACTATACCGCATTTGGGCGCAAAGCGCAAGGTATACAGGGCAAAAAAGCGCCTTGACGCTCTGCGGCATTCATGCTATAGTGAGGGATAACGACCCGTTTTTCCGCGGGACTGCGCGGGCTTTTCCAGGAATCGGAGAGCCCGCTGCTTTTATATTTGCTTATTTGCTTATCGGAGGGCGGCCATGCAGCAGCTACGCAGCGCCATACACAATGCCATTGCCAGATTTTTGAAAAATCAGCCCCCGGCGCGGATCATTGCCGTGGGCTTTGCGCTGCTGATCCTGCTGGGCGCGGCGCTGCTGATGCTGCCGTTTGCCGTACACCCCGGCGCACACGTCGGCCCGCTGGACGCGCTGTTTACCGCAACGAGCGCCGTCTGTGTGACCGGGCTGGTCGTGGTGGACACCGGCGACACGTTCAGCCTGTTCGGGCAGGCTGTCATTGCGATTTTGATACAGATCGGCGGTCTGGGCGTCGCGTCCATCGGCATGGGGCTGGCGTTGGTCGCCGGGCGGCGCATCAGCTTAAAGGGCCGCTCCCTCGTGCGGGAGGCATTGAACGTCGAAAGCCTGGAGGGCATGGTGCGCCTTGTGCGGGCCATCCTGCTGGTGACCCTGATCTGCGAGGTCGCCGGTGCGGCGCTCAGCTTTCCCTCGTTTGCCCGCGATCACATGCCGCTGCAGGCGGTGTGGCTGAGCATTTTCCACTCGATCGCCGCCTTCAACAACGCGGGCTTTGACGCACTGGGCGGCGGGCAGAGCCTGATCCCCTATCAGAGCGATCTGCTGCTGAACCTCGTCACCGATGCGCTCGTCATTGTGGGCGGCATCGGCTTCATGGTCATTCTGGACGTGGGGCGCTGCCGCGGGCAGTTCCGCAGAATGACGTTCCACACCAAGGTCGTGCTCTCCACCACAGCGGTGCTGCTGGTGGGCGGCGCGGTGCTTTTGCAGCTGACCGACCACATGGGCTGGCTGGCGGCGCTTTTCCAGAGCATGACGGCCCGCACGGCGGGCTTTTCCAGCGTGGATTTAGGCAGCATGAGCAACGCGGGTCTGCTGGTCATCATGATCTTAATGTTCATCGGCGCATCGCCGGGCTCGACGGGCGGCGGCATCAAGACCACAACGTTTTTTGTGCTGATGCAGCAGGTGCGGTCCATCTTCTCCAAGCGGCGGCTCGGCGGGTTTCACCGGCGTCTGCCGGACGGCTCGCTGTCCAAGGCCGCGACCATCATGCTGATGGGGCTGATGGTCGTGGGCTGCGGCACGTTTGCGCTCTGCGTGCTGGAGCCGCAGCTCGATTTTGGCCGCCTGCTGTTTGAGCAGATCTCGGCCTACAGCACGGCGGGGCTTTCCACCGGCATCACGGCGGAGTTATGCCCTGCCAGCCGGGTGGTTCTGATCCTGACAATGTTCATTGGCCGCGTGGGCGCGGTGACGCTGCTCTCCCTCTGGGTGGAGCGCCCCGAGCCCACCGCCCGCTATACCGAAGAAGCCATTACGATTGGGTAAATGCGAAGCCGCAAGGCAACCACCGTAGGGGCGGATTCCATATCCGCCCGTGCCCGCCTGCCACAGGCACGGCTCCGCGGGCGCATATAGAATGCGCCCCTACATACTCTGCCGCCCGGCGCGGCGCAGAAAGGGTACACATATGTTTGATAAAATGAAAAGTTCCGCCGAGAGCTACGGCGTAATCGGGTTAGGCCGGTTCGGCACGGCGCTGGTCAAGACGCTGGCCACCGCCGGCAAGGAGGTCATTGCCGTGGACAAGGACGAGGCAAAGGTCAAGGCCGTGCGCGGCTACACCGACTATGCGTTTGTCATCGACGAGCTGAACGAGACCTCTTTGAAGGAGACCGGCATGCAGAACTGCGGCACGGTCACGATCTGCATCGGTGAACAGATCGACATCAGTATCCTGACGACGATGCTCGTCACAAAGCTGGGCGTGCCGCACGTCATCTCCAAGGCCGCCAGTGAGGTGCACGGCGAGGTGCTCAAGCGTCTCGGGGCCGAGGTCGTCTACCCAGAGGCCGACATGGCCGTGCGCATCGGTAAGCGGCTGATCTCGGGCAATCTGCTGGACTACATCGCCCTCGGCGACGGCGTCGAGGTGCGGCGCATCACGGTGGGCGGCAGGATGCTGGGCAAGAGTGTGCGGACGCTGGATCTGCGCAAGGCCTACGGCATCAACATCATCGCCGTCGAGCACGGCCAGCAGACGAACGTGGAGTTCTCCGCCGATTATACCTTTAAAGAGGGGGATACCGTCGCGGTCATCGGCAAGGTCGGGAAGATTGATAAGTTTGAGAAAGAAATGTAATTTCCGGCAGATGCCGGGGTTCGGGTGACCCCTGCTTTAAATCACCGCCCTGTAGGGGCCGGGCATGCCCGTCCCGCGGCTTTGCTATGCGGCCCGTCAACGGGCTGAACCCTTCCGGCGGGCTTCGCCCGCGCAAAAAAAGGCCCCCTTGTCAAAGGGTGACTCCCCACAGTGTGGGGAGATGTCGCGGAGCGACAGAGGGGCCCGGGCCCGAAGGGCTGGCCGCGTCAGCGGACTGGGGGATTCCGACGGGCCTTGCCTGATTGCCCGTTACACCCGAAGACGGCCAGGAATCCCTCCGCCTCGCTTGCGCTCGGCACCTCCCTTTGACAAGGGAGGCTTTCTTCGCGGGGCGTCTGGGACGCCGCCCACATTCCTCGTTAAAAAACTAACCGCACAAATTTTGCGCTTTTCGGCTTGCAAATCCGCCCCTTATGTCGTACAATATAAACTAACGAAATACGGCAAAAACAGGAGGAATTCCAAATGGAACACAGCAATCCGATCCTGATGGGCAACGACAGCCCGCAGAAATTCATCACCATCGGCGAGGTGATGCTGCGTCTGACCCCGCCGAACTATGAGAAGATCCGCATGGCCTCCTCCTTTGAGGCCAGCTACGGCGGCAGCGAGGCCAACATCGCGCTGGCGCTGGCGAACCTCGGCGTGGATTCCACCTTCTTCAGCGTCGTGCCCAACAACTCTCTGGGCAAAAGCGCTGTGCGCTGGCTGCGCTGCAACGACGTACACTGCACGCCGATGATCCTCTCCACCAAAGAGGAGACCCCCAGCCACCGTTTGGGCACCTACTATCTGGAGACCGGCTACGGCATCCGCCCCAGCAAGGTCATTTATGACCGTATGCACAGCGCCCTGACCGAGTACGACCTGACGAAGGTCGATCTGGACGAGCTGTTCGACGGCTTTGACTGGCTGCACCTGTCCGGCATCACCCCGGCGCTGAACAAAAATTGTGCGGATTTCATCCTGCGCTGCCTGCGCGCCGCCAAGGAGAAGGGTCTGACCGTCAGCTTTGACGGCAACTTCCGCTCCACGCTCTGGAGCTGGGAGGAGGCCCGCGACTACTGCACCCAGTGCCTGCCCTATGTCGATGTGCTGTTCGGCATTGAGCCGTACCACCTGTGGAAGGACGACGAGGATCATTCCAAAGGCGACTGGAAGGACGGCGTGCCCCTGCAGCCCAGCTATGAGCAGGAGGACGAGATCTTCCAGCATTTCATTGACCGCTACCCGAATTTGAAGTGCATTGCCCGCCATGTGCGCTACGTCCACTCCGGCAGCGAGAACAGCCTGAAGGCATTCATGTGGTACGAGGGGCACACCTTCGAGTCCAAGCTCTACACCTTCAACATTCTGGACCGCGTCGGCGGCGGCGACGCTTTTGCCAGCGGCCTGATCTACGCGATGATGCATGACTACAAGCCGATGGACATGGTCAACTTTGCTGTGGCGTCCAGCGCCATCAAGCACACCATCCACGGCGACGCCAACATTACCGACGACGTCGAGAGCATCCGCAACCTGATGAACATGAATTACGATATTAAGCGGTAATTTGCACTAAGTAAAATCTGCCGACCCGATGTTGGGTCGGCAGATTTTGTTTATGGATGCGGAGCCTTCCCCTTCGGGGGAAGGTGTCTGCGGCCCCGCCCGCAGACGGATGAGGGGCGCGTGTGCGGAGATTGCCCGTTTACGGCAGGCAGCGGAAAACTGCGGCGGGGTGAAGGCACCCCGCCCTACATCTGACGATACGGTGCGCTGTAGGGCGGCATGCCCTCATGCCGCCGCGGTCATTGCTCTGTTTTCCCGCTCATCTCCGCGTTCAATCCCGCGCCAAGAAACAGCAGATTGATGATCACATACAGCCACAAAATAATCAGAATGACCGCCGTCAGTGAGCCGTAGATATACGACAGACGCCAGAAATGCCGGATGTAAAACGAGAACACACCGGAGAAGACCAGCCACCCCGCCGTTGCAAAGATCGTGCCCGGCAGCTGGCTGCGCGGCGTGCGCCGCCCGCCGGGGACGTAGGTGTAAATCAGCAAAAGCAGCCCGAACAGCAGCGGGACCGAGACGATCCGGCCAATGCTGGCCACCCGCTGCAGCGGGGCCACAATGGCCGCGTAATGGCGAAAAAACGGCAATGTATCGGCAAAGCGCGCAAACAGGGAGTGCATGCCCTGCAGCGCCAGCATGACCAAAAGCAGCAGCTCAAACATGGAGGTGTAGCCAATCGCCAGCAGGCGGTTCAAAAACGTCCGGTGCGAGCCGGGCGTCAGCCTTTGCAGGCCGATCTGCAGTGCGTTCATACCGCCCGACGCCGAGACGATGGTCGTCAGCACAGCCAGCGACGCCACAAACTGTGCAGACTGGCCGCTTAAATTTTGCAAAAGGCCGAGGATGGCAGTCTGTATCTCGGGGATCTGCGGCAGGAAGTCCGCCAGCAGCTCGGCGACGCCTTCTACCGAGAAGCCGGGCACCAGGTTGACAAGCATCAGCACCCACATCAGCAGCGGGAAGGACGCCGTCAGCAGAAACAGCGTGGCGGAGCCGGCGTAGACCGTCATGTCCAGCGCCAGGTAGCGGCGCAGTACGGCGGTGGTGATCTGTACCCAACGGGGCGGTTTTTGTTTCATGGCGGCTCCTTGTGGGGGATGTGTATGGCGGCGCGGCTGCGGCAAAGCTCCCGGGTCGATGACGAGCATCGACCCCTACATTATAGTATAAATGCCCCGCGTGCGCAACCTTTGCCCCGACGCAGAGCATCGCGCCCGGCGCAAAGCGGCCGTCACCCGGCGGGAGCTTGGCGGCCAATAAGGCCATACACAAAAAATTTACAGGCACAGCCGCCCAAAGCGGTTAAAAATATATCAAAAACACTTGCGCATTTTTGGTTTTATGCGTATAATAAGGATAAACCCCTTGGGGCGCGGTGCGCCCCGCCAAAAATGTGAAACATACCGAGAGGAGCTTTTACTATGGGTTTGGGTAAAAAGACCATTGACGATGAGAACTACGCCGGCAAGCGCGTACTGGTTCGCTGCGACTTCAACGTCCCGATGAAGGACGGCGTTATCACCAACGATAACCGCATCAACGCCGCACTGCCGACCATCAAGAAGCTGATTGCCGACGGCGCTAAGGTCATCCTGTGCAGCCATCTGGGCAAGCCGAAGAACGGCCCCGAGGCCAAGTTCAGCCTGGCCCCCGTTGCTGTCCGCCTGAGCGAGAAGCTGGGCCAGCCTGTTACCTTTGCGGACGATGACAATGTCGTCGGCGAGAACGCCAAGGCTGCTGTTGCCACCATGGGCAACGGCGAGGTCGTTCTGCTGCAGAACACCCGTTTCCGCAAGGAGGAGACCAAGAACGAGCCCGCTTTCAGCGAGGAGCTGGCCAGCCTGGCCGACGCTTACGTTGACGACGCCTTCGGCTCCTGCCACCGCGCTCACTGCTCCACCGCCGGTGTGACCGACTATGTCAAGGATACCGCTGTCGGCTACCTGATGGAGAAGGAGATCAAGTATCTCGGCAACGCCGTGAACGATCCCGAGCGCCCCTTCACCGCTATTCTGGGCGGCGCCAAGGTTGCGGACAAGCTGAACGTCATCTCCAACCTGCTGGAGAAGGTCGACACGCTGATCATCGGCGGCGGCATGGCCTACACCTTCCTGAAGGCCCAGGGCTACGAGATCGGCAAGAGCCTGTGCGACGACAGCAAGCTCGACTACTGCAAGGACATGATGGCCAAGGCCAAGGAGAAGGGCGTTAAGCTGCTGCTGCCCGTCGATGCCGCCTGCATCAAGGACTTCCCCGATCCCATCGACGCTCCCGTCGATACCGTGATCGTTCCCGTCACCGCGATCCCGGCTGACATGGAGGGCTGCGACATCGGCCCCGAGACCATGAAGCTGTTTGCTGACGCCGTCAAGGCCAGCAAGACCGTTGTCTGGAACGGCCCCATGGGCGTGTTTGAGAAC
>ULWD01041971.1_pt1 | contig 13406 bp, 8 predicted proteins | sample 1960011 | NCBI WGS metagenome assembly ULWD01 (sample SAMEA4835803, study PRJEB28245) | human gut metagenome | biome: gut microbiome; material: fecal sample | place: Denmark | collected 2008 | reverse complement strand
GCTGGCCACCAGGCAGAGGAATGGCGGCTCCAGCTGTGGGTGGGTCAGATAGTTGGCTGCAATGTGCCCGCGCAGGTGATGTACCGGCACCAGCGGCTTGCCCGCGCCGTAAGCCAGGCCCTTGGCAAAGTTGACCCCCACCAGCACGGCCCCAATCAGGCCGGGGGCAAAGGTGACGGCCACCGCGTCCACATCCGCAATGGCCATGTTGGCATCCTGCAAAGCCTGCTGCACCGTTGCGCTGATGTATTCCGCATGGCGGCGGCTGGCAATTTCCGGCACAACACCGCCGTAAAGCGCCTGTTCTTTGACGCTGGTAGAAATAACGTTGGAAATTAAATGGTTTCCATCCTCCACAATCGCAGCCGCCGTCTCATCGCAGCTCGATTCGATGCCTAAAATATACATTGTATACCCCCATGTGAAGTTAGGAGTTAGGAGGGAGGAGTTAGGAGTTAATAGGAACGAAAAGATTTTAGCGACCTTTTATTTTGATCTGTAGGGAACGGTCTTGACCGTTCCGAAACCTTGCTACAGATGCCATGACGGGATTTGCAGCAAGGTTGGCGGGAGCATTGCAATTTCTCATTGCTCATTGCTAATTCCTAATGAACTCCTAACTCCTACTTCCTACCTCCTATCTGTTAATGTGCTTCCAGCCAGGTCTTGCCGGTGCCGACTTCGGCGGTGAGGGGGACGGAATAGGATACCACCTGCTCCATCTCCTCTTTCAGAATACGCTTGACCTGTTCCACTTCGCTTTCCGGCGCTTCCACGATCAGTTCATCGTGTACCTGCAATAGCAGGCGGGCCTGCAGTTTTTCGTCCCGCAGGCGCTGCCAGACATGCACCATGGCCAGCTTAATGATATCCGCCGCGGTGCCCTGGATGGGTGTGTTGCGGGCCATGCGCTCGCCGGAGCTGCGCACCTGGAAGTTGGAGCTTGCCAGCTCCGGCAGCGGGCGGCGGCGGCCAAACAGCGTTTCTACATAGCCCTTCTCTTTGGCGTGTTCAATGCAGTTCTGCATGTAGCCGTCCACTTTCGGGAAGGTATTCAGATACGTTTTCAAGAAAGTATCTGCCTCCTTGACCGAAATGCCGAGGTCCTTGCCCAGAGAGAACGCTCCCTTGCCGTACATGATGCCAAAGTTGATGGCCTTGGCGGAGGTGCGCAGCTCATGGGTGACATCCGATTCCGGGATGTGGTAGATCTTGGCCGCGGTGGCGCGGTGAATGTCTGCCCCAGACAAAAACGCCTGCTGCATGGCTTCATCGCCTGTAATGTGGGCCAGAATGCGCAGTTCGATCTGGGAATAGTCGGCGTCCACCAGCGTTTCGCCGGGGGCGGCCACAAAGTAGCCGCGCAGGCGGCTGCCCAGCTCGGTGCGGATGGGAATGTTCTGCAAATTCGGCTCAGTGGAGCTGATGCGTCCCGTGCGGGCTTCGGTCTGGATAAAGGTGGAATGGATGCGTCCGTCCGGCCCCAGGGCTTTCAGCAGGCCCTCCACATAGGTGGAAAGCAGCTTGGAATAGGTGCGGTACTTCAAAATATCATCCACCGCCGGGCTGTAGGCGCGCAGGCTTTCCAGCGTTTCGGCGTCGGTGGAATAGCCGCGGGCCGTTTTTTTGCGGGGCGGCAGGCCCAGCTTGTCAAACAGGGCTTCGCCCAACTGCTTGGGGCTGTTCAGATTGAACTCGTACCCGACCTCAGCATAAATGTTCTGCAAAATGCCGTTCAGCTCGGCGCGCAGGCTATCGCCGAACTGGCGGATGCCCTCGGCGTCCACCGCAAAGCCGATGCGCTCCATGTCGGCCAGCACGCGGGCCAGAGGCAGCTCCATCGTGGCCAGCAGGTCGTGGCCGCCCTGCTCGTCCAGCTTAGTGGAAAGCACATCCAGCAAGGCGGAAAGCGCCCCGGCATCCGGCGCGGCGGCGCAGGCAAAGGCGGGGGCAGCAGCGTATTCTGCCGCCAGCTGCCCGGCCTGGTAATCACTGGCCGAAGGATTCAGTAGGTAGGCGGCCAGCTTGCCATCAAACACAATGGCCGCGCCAACGCCGCCATGCTCCAGTGCAATGTGGTACAACGGCTTTGCATCAAACACACGCAGCTGCACCCCGGCGGCATCCAGCAGAGAGGGCAGGCGGTCGTTATCCAGCAGGTAAACGGAATCCCCCTGCACGGCGTACCAGCTGCCGTCCTTGTTCTGGGCCAGGTCATATCGGCCTTCCGGCGCAAGGGGCAGCAGGTCGGGCTGCACTTCCGGCAGAGGCTCTGCGCTGGCGGCAACCGCTGCCGGGGATTCATCCAGCCCCCAGCGGGCGGTCAGCTTGTGCATTTCCAGCTCAGCCAGCAGCTGGGCTGCGGCAGCCGGGGCCCCGGCAGTGCGGCAGTAGTGCTCCGGCGCAGTTTCGATGGGAGCGTCCTTGCGGATGGTGCCCAGCATGTGGGAAAGCTCGGCCAGCTCCTTGTTGGCTTCCAGCTTTTCCCGCTGTTTGGGTTTGATGGCTTTGTCGTCCAGGTGCTCATACACGCCCTGCAAACTGCCGAACTTCTGCACCAGGGCAAGGGCGGTCTTTTCGCCAATGCCGGGCACGCCGGGAATATTATCGGAAGCATCGCCCATCAGGCTTTTTACTTCGATCAGCTGCGGCGGGGCCACGCCGTATTTTTCCTGGATGGCGGCGGGGTCCATGGGCAGCGTTTCGCGGTTGGTGGCAAGCAGCACCGTGGTGGCATCGTCTACCAGCTGCAGGCTGTCCCGGTCACCGGTTGCCAGCAGGGTGGTGCCCCCGGCGGCCTCGTTGGCGGCGGCCAGCGTGCCCAGGATATCGTCCGCTTCCCAGCCGGGCTTGCTGACCTGCACAAAGCCAAGGTCGGTCAGCAGCTGCTTTAATACCGGCATCTGCTCCGCCAGCTCCTGCGGCATACCGTGGCGGGTGGCCTTGTAGCCGTCATAGGCGGTATGGCGGAAGGTGGGGGCTTTTTCGTCCCAGGCAATGGCCACAGCGTCCGGGTGGTGGGCGGAAAGCAGGTTGAGCAGGATATTCTGGAAGCCGAAAATGGCGTTGGTGTAGCGCCCATCCTTGGTTGTCAGCAGCTTGATACCGAAGTAAGCCCGGTTCACCAGACTGTTGCCATCCAAAACCAGCAGTTTCATACAGGAACCTCCGAAAAAACGAAACACATCGATCGCAATAATAAAAATAGTATATCACAAATTGCACTGGTGTGGGGAGTGTGGTAAAATAATATTTTAGCTGAAGCAAAAACAAAAGTTGGGAGAGAGTTAGGAGGTAGGAGTTAGGAAGTAGGAGTTAGGAGTTATTGGTGTGCGCTGGCGCGCACAATTTTGAATGTTATGGCAACACCGCACAATTCCCGCCTTGCGGCTTAAGCACCGCTCCGGCAGCTGCGGCACGGCATCTGCGTTGCCAAAATGCTCGATAAGACATCCAGTATTATCTGCGCTTTTGGCTTGGCATCTGCCGCACCTCGCTCGCCGTATCGGCACTTAGAATTATGCGGTATTGCCTTAGGTTTTATTGTTTTACCCCAAAAATTCAAAACGCGGCGCAAGCCGCACCTTTAACTCCTCACTCCTAACTCCTCGCTCTTCACTCCTGCCTATCAAAAATATGCAATTACGCAATCTAACCATTCCATATGCACAGCCTGCGGTGTTTGCGCCGATGGCGGGGTTTACGGATGCGGCGTGCCGGCACCTGATGGCGGACCATGGCGCGGCGTGGACGGTAAGCGAGATGGCCAGCGCCAAGGCCATTACCTTTGGCGATGACAAAAGCGTGCGCCTGCTGCGGGACAAGGCCTCCCACGGCATTTATGCCGTGCAGCTGTTTGGGGCCGAGCCCGAAACGATGGCGCAGGCGATCCGGATCATTCAGGAAAAAGGCGTGCAGTTTGATATTCTGGACATCAACATGGGTTGCCCGGCCCCCAAGATCACATCCAGCGGTGCAGGCAGCAAACTGATGCAGGACCCGGTGCTGTGCGGCCGCATGGTGGCCGCTGCCCGCGGAGCCCTGGGGCCGGATAAGCCTCTGACCGTTAAAATGCGCATTGGCTGGGATGCCGAGCAGCTGACCGGCGTTGCCGTGGCCCGGCAGTGTGAAGCAAACGGTGCTGACCTGATCGCCGTGCATGGCCGCACGCGGGAGCAGATGTACATCCCGCCCATTGATGTGGATGCCATCACGGAGATCCGCAAAGCGGTCGGCATTCCGGTGCTGGCAAACGGCGATATCACCACGGCGGAAGACGCAAAGCAGATTTTGGAGCAAACCGGCTGCGCGGGCGTGATGATCGGCCGCGGCGCACTGGGCGACCCCTGGCTGTTTGAGCGCATCAACGCCGTATTGACTGGCCAGCCGGAGCCCGGCGAACCCAGCCTGAACGCCCGGATGAGCGCCCTGCGCGCCCAAATCTACGAAATGTGCGAAGAAAAAGGCGAATGGACCGCTATGCCCCAGGCCCGCGGCCAGGCCATGCACTATATGAAAGGTCTGAAAGGCGCCGCGTCCCTGCGCCGTTATTGTTCCATGCTGGAGCATTTTACCGATGTGGACAAGCTGATTGAGGCGGTATATAAGCTCCAAGGGTAGTTAGGAGGTAGGAGTGAGGAGTTAATTAGGAATTAGCAATGAAAAATTGTGATGCTCCGTAGGGGCGCACATTGTGCGCCCGTCACCTTGAGGTAAATCCCGTTGTGACGTGGTTAGGAGTTAGGAGTTTATGGTGTGCGCTGACGCGCACGATTTTGAATATTAACCTTTTCTTATTTTCAAATTTTCGAAAATGCGGCGCAAGCCGCACCTTCAACTCCTAACTCCTTACTATTTACTTACTTTTTCGTTAGCTCATCCAGGTTCTGCGTATAGCACGGCAGCATGTGCTCAATGAAATAATCGGCTTCGGGGCTGTGCATGGCGGCCAGATCGGCTTTTTGCTGGGCGAGAGCGGCGGTGAACTCGCGGTTGCCGCTTTCCACCTCCTCCATGCACTTGATCAGGGCCGAAAGCCGGTCTGCGGCTTTCAGCAGCTTGCGCTCGGCATCGTTCAGCACACTGCCGGTCAGGTAGCTGCCTTCGATCTCATGCAGCTCCGGCGGCAGCAGATCCGCCATGGCAAGGGCGCTTTCCCGTTCCACGGCTTTGTAGGCGGTGCGCAGGGCTTCGTTCTTGTATTTGACCGGGGTAGGCATATCGCCGGTCAAAATTTCCGGCGCATCGTGGTACAGCGCCGCGGCGGCCACGGTGTCGGGGCGGATATCGGCCCCGGTGTGGGTGATGTTCCGGGCGATCAGGCAAAGCGCATGGGCCAGCAGGGCAGTATCCGCCGTGTGCTCACTCAGACTTTCCTGCCGCATGCAGCGCATCAGCGCCCACCGCGTAATATACTTCATGCGCCCCAAAAGAGCGTGAAAAGGGTATAGAGACAAAACAAAGCACCTCACTCTTGAAAAAATTAGGAATTAGTAATTAGGAATGAGAAATTAAATGGTGGGCAATGGGGCAGACCTTTTGCTAAGGCAACACCGCATAATTCTAAGTGCCGATACGGCGAGCGAGGTGCGGCAGCTGCTAAGCCAAAAGCGCAGATAATACTGGATGCTGCAAAGGTGAGCGCCGCCAGTGGCGGAAACAGCGAACCGAAGCAGGGGCAGCGGTCGCAGAGTGCGAGGGGCTTTTGCCCCCGAAGCACGATGCGGGTACCGCAACCCGACATTATCGAGCATTTTGGCAACGCAGATGCCGTGCCGCAGCTGCCGGAGCGGTGCTTAAGCCGTTAGGCGGGAATTATGCGGTATTGCCCTAAAATACGAGGAGCCAAAGAATGGCAGATAATTGCTCATTGCTAATTCCTCATTTCTAATTTCTAATTATAAAGTATATCACATCCCTTCAAAGGAGGGAATTGCATTGAAGATTGGCGGCAAGCTTTTGGAGCGCAAAACAGGCGGGCGGTCACGGTATTGGCAGGTGTTCTGGCTTTGCTTTGCGGTGGCGGCGGCGCTGTTTTTGCCCCACTGCATCATTGATGGCCTGAACGGCGACTTTTTCCACTACGCCGGGGACTTTAACGACCAGCAGATTTCCTTTTATTCCTATGCCAACAATTTTGTTAAGCAGGGGGGCAGTTTCAGCTGGGCAACGGACCTGGGCAGCGGGTTTGTGAACTCCTACAGCTTTTATCTGTGCGGCAGCCCGTTTTTCTGGCTCACCCTGCTGCTGCCCCATCGGTGGACGCCCTGGGCCATGGTGCCAATGCTCTGCCTTAAATTTGCTGTGGCGGGTGGCGGGGCTTACCTGTGGATGCGCCGCTGGGTAAAAGACGAGCGCTGGAGCATGGTGGGCGCGTGTCTGTATGCGTTCTCCGGCTTTACGGTGTACAACGTGTTCTTTAACCACTTTTTGGACGTTGTGGCGCTGTTCCCCTACATGCTCAAAGCGCTGGATGACGCCGTGCTGGACCGCAGGCACGGTGCATTCCCGTTTTGGGTTGCGGTCAACCTGCTCAACAACTATTTCTTTTTTGCCGGGCAGGCCGTGTTTTTGATTATTTATTTTGTTTGCATGGTGGCGGGCGGCCGGTACAAGCTGAACCTGCGCCTGTTTGGGGCGCTGGCGTTCCAGACGGTGCTGGGCTGCTGCATGGGCTGTGCGCTGCTGGTTCCGGCGGCACTTTCGCTGGTGCAGAACCCGCGCACAATCGATCCATTCAATGGGTACGGCTACCTTGTATACGGCAGCGCCCAGCAGTACCTTGCCATTTTTTACAGCGCTTTTTTGATGCCGGATGCCCCCTACCTGAAAGACCTGTTCCAGGAGGGCATCTTAAAGCACACCAGCATGACCGTCTACCTGCCGGTGGTGGGCATTGCGGGCGGGCTGGTGTTCTGCCGCGTGCGGCGGCGCCACCCCTTTGCGCGCATCATGAAAGTGTGCCTTATCTGCGCCTTTGTGCCGGTGCTGAACAGCATGTTCTATGCCCTCAATTCCAGCTATTATGCGCGCTGGTATTATATGCCGGTTTTGGTGCTCTGCGCCGCCACGGCTATGACGCTGCAAAAAGCCAACCTGTGCGAAACCGAGTACCGCCGCGCGCTGGGCCTTGTGGCGCTGTGTACCTTGAGCAGCATTGCCTTTGCGCTGGTGCCCAATGAAAAAGACGGCACCACCACCATTGGCGTGGTGGAGGAACCGCTGCGCTACTGGGGCATTTTGCTGGTCAGTATGTTGGGCGTGGGGCTGTTCTGGCTGCTGCTGCATTACCGCAGGCAGCTGGCGGCACGGTTCCCGGCGGCGGTGCTGGCCGCGGTGCTGGGGTTCAGCTTTGTGTATGGGCAGGTACACCTTTCCATCACCAAATACGGCCAGTGGTACCACGATGCGGACTATGTGCAGCAGACCTGGCGCGAAGCCCCGGAGCTGAACGCCGTTCTGCCGGACGATGTCTTTTACCGGCTGGACGCTTACGACAGTTATAACAACCTTGGTCTGTGGCTGGACAAAAGCTGCATCCAGTTCTTTAACTCCACGGTAGCACCCAGCATTCTGGAATTTTACCCTACGGTGGGCGTTAAGCGGGATGTGAACTCCAAGCCGGAAGCCAGCCTGTATGCCCTGCGCGGTCTGCTGAGCGTGCGGTATACCCTTGTGCCGAAAGAAAAAGTTGAGGATTGGGAAAAAGAAAAGCTGGAAGGCTGGAACCTTGTTTCAAGCACCACAAGCTACCTGATTTACGAGAACGAGAACTGGGTGCCGATGGGCTTTACCTATGATTCCTATATTACGGAAGAGAACTTTGAAACGGTGAGCGATACCAACGCGGGCAATGTACTGATGAAAGCCCTGCTGCTGACCGATGAACAGGTGGAACGGTACGGCCAGATGATGCAGAACCTGACGGATGATGAGAAAAATAACATCAGCTATGAGGATTATGTGCAGGACTGTACGGCCCGGCGGGAAAGCGCTGTGACAAGCTTTACCGCAACGCGCACCGGCTTTACCGCGCAGGCGGATCTGGAAGCCGAAAATCTGGTACTGTTCAGCGTGCCCTATGACGATGGTTTTACCGCAACCGTGAACGGTGTGCCGGCGGAGGTGGAGAAAGTGGACAACGGCCTGATGGCGGTTGCCGCCCCGGCGGGCCACAGCGAGATCGTGTTCACCTACCACACGGCCGGTCTGCGGCAGAGCGTTGCCGTCAGCGCCGGCGCTATTGTGGTGTATGCCGTGTGGGTGGCAGTATTGCACCGGAAAAAGCGCCGGGAAGAGAGCAGTGTGGGGTAAATGATGCCCCGCCAAACCGTTGGGAGTGTGCACGGTCAAATTTAGGGCAACACCGCATAATTCCCGCCTTACGGCTTAAGCACCGCTCCGGCGGCTGCGGTACGGCATCTGCGTTGCCAAAATGCTCGATAATACACAAAGTATTATCTGCGCTTTTGGCTTAGCATCAGCCGTATCTCGCTCGCCGTATCGGCACTTAGAATTATGCGGTATTGCCTTAGGATGTAGTCGGGGGCGGAAAATTGCGTTTTATCCCGATGGAGACCGTAGGGGCGCACATTGTGCGCATGCGGGTGTGTGGCATATGATGGGGTGATATACCCGGATACAGCCCGATATGTGGAATCATGGCACAACATCCCGCCCTACAGCTGATTTTTAAGTATCTACTATAATTTATATATTAAAGTTTTTTCGCCGAAGCCTTTTTTCAAAAAAGGCTGGAAAATCCCTCGTAAAACAGAAAGTGAGAACAAAGATGCCGAACCATGCCGAACAGCTGGCGCAGGAACTGAACCTGAGCCTGAAAAACGTACAGGGTGCTATTGACCTGATCGATGCCGGGAACACCATCCCATTTATTGCCCGCTACCGCAAAGAAGCTACCGGCTCTATGGATGACCAGGTGCTGCGCAACTTGGGCGACCGCCTGGAATACCTGCGCGGATTGGATAAGCGTAAAGAAGAAGTGACCGGCTCCATTGAAGCGCAGAACGCCATGACGCCGGAACTGCAGGCCGCTTTGGCTGGTGCCAAAACACTGGCCGAGGTGGAGGATATCTATCGTCCGTATAAGCCCAAGCGCAAGACCCGCGCCAGCATCGCCCGCGCTCGCGGTCTGCAGCCGCTGGCCGATGCTACCTTGAAGCAGGATGCTAACTTTGACCCGCAGACAGCCGCCAACGACTACCTGAACGAGGAAGTCCCCGATGCAGCAGCCGCTCTGGCCGGGGCACAAGATATCATTGCCGAAACCATCAGCGATGACGCTCACTGCCGCGCCGAGCTGCGCCGCTACTACCATGCGTTCGGCATGGTCAAAAGCGTAAAAGCTAAGGACGAAGACAGCGTATACACCCAGTATTATGATTATACCGAGCCTGTCGCCAAAATCCCTGGCCACCGTATTCTGGCCCTGGACCGCGGCGAGCGGGAAGGCTTTTTGAAGGTGAGCATTGCCGTGGAAGCCGAGCGCGCCGGGGGCATTGTGGCCTGGATGTTCGCCCGCAAAAAGACCGGCGGCGCCAGCGCTGCCATTGTGGAAGCCGCGGCACTGGATGCCTACAGCCGCCTGATCCACCCCAGCCTGGAAAACGAACTGCGCGCCGAACTGACCGCCAAGGCCGCCGAGGGTGCCATCACTGTGTTTGGCGAGAATCTGCGCCAGCTGCTGCTGCAGCCGCCCATCCGTGGCAAAACCGTGATGGGCCTGGACCCCGGCTACCGCATGGGCTGCAAGGTTGCCGTGGTGGACCCCACCGGCAAGGTGCTGGATACCAACGTGGTATACCCGGTGCCGGAATTCAAGCGGGTGGATCAGGCCAAGAAAACCATCAAGAGCATGGTGCTGAAAAACGAGGTGGAGGTCATGGCCATCGGCAACGGCACCGCCGGGCATGAAACCGAGGAGTTTGCCGCCGCCGTAATCCGTGAACTGGCCGAGGAAAAGGGGCTGCACCTGCAATATATGGTCGTCAGTGAAGCCGGTGCTTCGGTGTATTCGGCGTCCAAGCTGGCGGCGGAGGAGTTCCCGCAGTATGATGTCAACCTGCGCAGCGCGGTTTCCATTGCGCGCCGCTTGCAGGACCCGCTGGCCGAACTGGTTAAAATTGACCCCAAGGCCGTGGGCGTGGGCCAGTACCAGCATGATATGCCCCAGAAGCGCCTGAACGAAACGCTGGACGGTGTGGTGGAAGACTGCGTGAACAGCGTTGGCGTGGATCTGAACACGGCGTCCGCCCCGCTGCTGGCCCGTGTGGCCGGCATTACCAACGCTACCGCTAAAAATATTGTGGCTTGGCGTGAGGAGGAGGGCGCGTTTACCTCCCGTGCGCAGCTGAAAAAGGTCAAGGGCCTTGGCCCCAAGGCATTTGAACAGTGCGCAGGCTTTTTGCGCCTGCCGGGTGCCAAGAACCCGCTGGATGCAACTGCCGTCCACCCCGAAAGCTACCCCGCCGCCAAGGGCCTGCTGGAAGCCTGCGGCTGTGATGCCAAAGAGATCGGCACGGACGCGATGCAGAGCCTGCCGGTACGGGTGAAGAACTGCGGCACCAAAGCCCTGTGCGAAGCACTTGGCGTGGGCAAACCCACCCTGATGGATATTGTGTCCGAGCTGTGCAAGCCGGGGCGCGATGTGCGCGACAGCCTGCCCAAACCCCTGCTGCGCAGCGATGTGATGGGGCTGGAGGACCTGAAGCCCGGCATGGAGCTGAAAGGTACCGTGCGCAATGTGATTGACTTTGGCGCATTTGTAGATATCGGCGTGCATCAGGACGGACTGGTGCATGTTTCCCAGATCAGTGATAAGTTTATCAAGAACCCGAGAGATGCGCTGAAAGTGGGCGATGTGGTACAGGTCAAGGTACTGAGCGTGGATACAGCCAAAAAGCGCATTGCCCTGACCATGAAAGGCGTGCCCCAGAGCTGAAAACCTGGCCGAAAACCGCAAAAATCAGCACTTTTCGGCAGAGCATGGAATTATGTTGCCGGAAGGAAAAGCCAAATGGACAGTTTGAATGTGCAACCTGCCAAAACAGGAACAAAAACCGTTAAAATACAGAGCTGAAAAGACAAAAACAGAAACCAGAAAAGTCAAAAAATAAAGAAAATTCGTGAATAAAGCGACAAAATTTTGGCAGCCTGTACAAAGCGGAACATGAACAAATTTGTCTTTTGTGCATCCCGATGAAAAAATGGCAACAATGAATCTAACATAGGTACGCCGGATAGAATTATGCTATAATGCAGCTGTAAGGAAAAGGAAATGTGGGTTCCGCCCTTACCGCGCAGGCATGATGGCCTGTGCCGGGTTTTATTTATGGAGGTCATTATTATGGTAAGACAAGTCAAGGTTTCCAACTTCGCAGAAGTACAGGGAATCGTGTCTGCCGCTGCCAAGTGCTACAATGAGGTCGGCGTGCATGACATGAAGGGCAGCATTGCTGATGCAAAGAGCATTCTCGGTATGATGAGTCTGGACTACAGCCATCCGGTCAAGATCGTCTGTGAGGACGAACATGACCTGGACTGTGTGATCCAGGCACTGCGCCAGTAAATTCAGCTGCCCGGCGGGCTGGCTTTCAGCCCCGGAGGCAGGAATAAGGAAAAACAGAACAGGGCGGTTGGCCATTTTGGGCCGGCTGCCCTGTTTTTTTGTTGCTTGGCGGGCGATTTTGCCCCCACACCGTGCTTGCAATGGGCGGTCAAACGCGGTATAATGTTTTTACATTGCCATTTGCGGGTGGTGCCCGCGCGGCAAATTGAAAGTATAGTAAGGAGACCCCACAACATGAAACAAAAATTCATCAGTCTGGCTCTGGCAGTCATGCTGCTGCTGGGCGTAACGGGCTGTGCCATGTCCACCCCGGCCAGCGTGGGCAGCATTGGCGGCGTTGATATTCCGGCCGGCATCTACCTGCTGGCCCAGTATAACGCCTACAACACCGCTTCCGGCGCAGCAAAGCTTGCCACCGGCGAAACCGCCAGCAACGTGAAAGCCGTGCTGAAAGCTGAGTGCACCGGCACCATTAACGGCGAGGAAGTTACCACCGACGGCGCAGATTACGTTGCTCGCCTGACCCTGCGCAGCCTGCAGTATTACGCAGCTGTGGAAAAGAAGTTTGACGAGCTGGGCGGCACACTGGACGAAGCCGCTACCGCCGAAGCCGCCAAGACCGCCGATACCCAGTGGGAGAATAACAGCGATCTGTACGCAGCAAACGGCATTTCCAAGGCAACCTTGGAAAAGTACCGGCTGAACAGCAAAAAGGCAGATGCCTGCCTGAAGCTGATCTACGGCGAAAACGGCAGCAGCCCGGTCACCGAGCAGGAATATGCCGATTACATCAACAACGATTGCTACTACCTGGAGCTGGTCCAGCTGCCGCTATTTGACCAGAGCACTTATACCTTTGCCAGCGACGACCAGAAAGCCGAGATTGAAGCCTTGGCCAACCAGTGCCGTGATGACTTGGCCGCGGCTACCAACGAATCTGCCCTGTACAGTGCTGCAATGACCTATGTGCCGCAGGCCTTTACCGCACTGGGCAGCAGCGTGGAAGCAACCCAGGCACTGTATTACACCGGCAGCGGTCTGTTTACGCCTTCGGACCTGTCCAGCTACAACACCAATGACGGCGGCAACAGCATTACCGATGCGGTAAAAGCAGCCGGTACCGGCAACTGGACGGTGGCCGACCTTGGCATGAGCTACATGATCGTGCGCAGCCTGGACCCCATGGAGCAGGGCACGGTGGATGATTTTGTGAGCCGCTATAATCTGCTGGACGCTATGAAGAGCGATGCTTTGCAGGACGAGTTCTATGCAGAGGGCGCCGAGATGGAAAATAGCCTTTCCGCCAGCGTGATGAAGACCTACAGCGCATCCAAAATCAAAAAGACCGTAAAGTAATCATCGGGCACCAAAGCCGGAGCAGTGCGGGTTCAAAACCGGCACGCCCCGGCTTTTTTGATTTTACAGAACAGCCAAAGATGTAAAAAAAGGGGAACACTTACATGAAACAAACAAACATGCGTATGCTGGCATTGTGTGCGGCGCTTTGCCTGTGTGTGGCAACAGCAGCGCCCGCCTATGCGGAAAGCACCCGTCAGACCCCACGGACCAGCTTTGTGGAAACGCTGCTGGACATCCCGGTGCTGGGGGATATTCTGCGGTTTTTCAGCGGGGAGGAACCTTTGAGCCAGGCGGCAACGGCGGAAACCGCAACGGGTGAAACCGCTACGCCGGAAACCTCCACCCCGGAAACGGCAACCCCGACCCCGGCCCCCACGCCGGGCGGTTCCTCCACACCGGAAAGTGCGGCAACGCTGCCGCCCACCGGTACCCCGCAGGTGTACCCCGCGCCGGATATTGT
>ULWD01045813.1_pt1 | contig 13493 bp, 7 predicted proteins | sample 1960011 | NCBI WGS metagenome assembly ULWD01 (sample SAMEA4835803, study PRJEB28245) | human gut metagenome | biome: gut microbiome; material: fecal sample | place: Denmark | collected 2008 | reverse complement strand
GCATATCACACCGAAGGAAAAAAGAATCCGCGTCATCCGTGTCATCCGTGTCTGAAAGATTACTTGCACGCCGAAGGAGAACCTTGCTCCAGCGCTACGCTGGTAAATTATCATTTATAAGCCGACTCGCTGCACTTGCTTATGTACCAAGTTATTTTTTAAGCATTACTAAAAGAGTGCAGTGTAGGATGATTTCACAAAAAATAAATATTAAGGCTAAAGCTGAATTCAACTTTTAAGTGCGACACGTCTTTTAGAGTATTTGCAAACCTCTTTCCTCTTCAAACTAAATACCGGCAGGAAGAAGAAAATGCCGATAATAGACATCACCAATCCGCCAATAGTACCCGCAGCCAACGGAAACCAGAAAGCTTCCTTATCCGTCCCCACCATAAACGGGATAAAACCCAGAATGGTGGAAACTACCGTAAGAAAAATAGGCAGTATCTTTGCATTCCACGCCTTTGTATATGCCCGGAGCATAGAAAGCCGGGGAAAGCGGCTACGGATACTGTTATACTCATTCAGAATATAGATGCTGGCATTTACCGTAATACCACAAAGCAGCACAAACGAAGCAAAGCCTCCCTGGTCGAAATTCAAGCGGAACCAATAGAATGTAAGGAACACTCCTATATAAGATACCGGAATAACAAAGATAATAGCCAAAGGCTGTTTCAGAGAATTAAACAGAATACTCGTTGTAAAGAAGATAATGGCAATCACAACCAGCAACAACAGGTATTGCTTGTTATCTTTCTTACCCCATGACCACGATTGACTATCCGATTCAGCAGTATACCCCATCGGAAGCAATTTATTAAACTCTTCCAAATCCCGCTTCTGTATTTTATTGCCTTGCTCGTACGAACCGATATACTCATATTGCAGACAAAGACGATATTGCTGATTCTCTTTGGCTATCTGTTGCGGCATCTGCCCCTTCTCTACCGTAGCCAACTCGGAAAGTTTATAATGCTTTCCGCCATCCACCCCGTAAGGAAAAAACTGCATGGCCCATACATCATAGTCGTGAGACTGTCGGGAAGAAAGTCGAATACTTTCCGTACCGCTTTCCGTCACCACCGAACCCACCTGCATATTCTTGCCGAATATCGGCTGGATAGCGGAGAACAAATGCTGGGCATTAATCCCCTCCTGAGCCATACGCTCCTTATTCAGATTGAAGTAAAACTCTTGATAATCGTCTTTCCACCAGGAAAATTCCGACTTGATAAACACTTCCTTGATGCGACGGTGCGAAAGCAATACCTCCTTCAGCTTTTCGGCCCATGCATAGAGCTCGTCATAATTGTAGCCATACATCTTGATGCGATAAGAACCTGCGCTCTCACGAACATCATTACTGAAGCCTTGATCTTGCAAGCCATATACATCCCAGCTACCACCTCCTAACTCAGATACTTTACCAATCAGATTCGCCTTTAACGTATAAGGGAAACCGCTATGCTGATACTCTTTCTTGAAATAAATCTGAAGATTGGCCCTGCGTGCATTATAGACAGAAGCATGAAACTGCTTAATCTCCTTGAAGCCGCTAAGATAAGTTTCCACACGTTTCACCAGCGTATTCATCTGTTCCAGCGTACTTCCATTCGGTAAGTTCGCATTCGCATAGAGCACCACTTCTTCATTGCGACTAAAATAACTGCCTTCGTACACTTTCTGCACAAACAAACGAAGACTACCACCTAAAGCCTTATCCACCACGGGTTTCACTTTCTCTTTATAAGTAGAGGAGCCCAACGTCTTGTTATACCGTTCTATCCATTTGCCTTCACCCTCCAACTTCTCAGGAAGAAGGAAAACGGGCAACCCGAAACCAAGCAGGAGCAAAATGCACACCGCCACCCTCCAGCGCAGAAGAAAGCGGATGAGCAACTGATAGAAATGCGTGAAGTAAACAGTCAGCCTGCGAATACGTATATGACTCCGCACCCAGCGTTTCACGCTCTGCCTCTTGACAAGCTTTATTCTATCAATCATGGCCGGAACAAAAAAGAGAGCCACGAAAAGAGATACCGCCAGATTAATAATCACCACAGCTGCGAAGTCTTGCAGATTCAGCCGGATTTTCTCATCCAGAAAGAAGATAATAACCAAAGCCCCCATTGTGGTCAAGGTAGCCGCCAGTACGGACATAAAAGCTTTCAGATTACGCCTGTGCAAAATGTGGTCCGTCATCACAATGGTACTGTCTATCACAAGATTCAAGGACACAGTAATCCCTGCCAATGAATACAGTTGCATCTCCAGCCCGAAAAGATAATAGAAAATAACCGCCACGGAAATGTTGATAGCCAAGCTGGTAACGATCAGCAACAGATACTTCAGATTCAACGTAATAATCCAGACGAATACCAGCAGGATCAGTACTGTCAGCCCCGTACGGAAATAAATTTTATTCAGTTCCTCGCGAATATACTCCGTGGCATCATAGCTGGTATGCACCTCGTAGCCGGGCGGCAAAGTCAGACGTATTACTTCCATCTCCTGCATCACTTCATTGCTCAGTTGCAATTGGTTAGCAGTCTCTACGGCCGTGACAGACATATAAATGGAATTCAGACCATTGATACGGTAATAGCTTTGGGGGGCTTCTTCCATACGCGCTACAGTCACCAACTCGTCCAAGCGGATAATCTTACCGTCCGAAGCAGTCACCGTGATGTCCGAAGGAATAAATTGCCCGCTGACTCCATCCGGTATCAAGACCAGACGTATCCACTGCTTACCACCGGCCGTATCCATGTTGTGCGTTCCCAGAAACTCTTTATTATAATGTAACTGGATGGCCCGTTGAATATCAGAAATGCTGATTCCCAGCGTCCGCAATTGTTCACTGTCGTATTCCAACCGCCATTCCATCGGGGTAGCACCACTTAAATCTATCTTATAAATGCCTTGCAACTTAGCCAGACGCGGCTTGATATGTTCTTCTGCATACTGCTGTATCAGTATAGGCGTGGACGGTGCATTCAGTGTGAACGATAAGAACGGACGGGCTGTATTCGCATCGGGCACCTTCATGTCAATATACGGATAACTGACTCCGGAAGGCAGTTGCGACCATGTCTGCCGGATAATAGTAGAAGCCTCAAAACGTACCGCATCCACATCAGCGTGTTTATCCAGATCTACCGTAATGGAACCGTAGCCATTGCTTGAAGTAGAGTACATTCCCTTTACCCCTTTGATGCGGGCCAGCATGGACTCCAGTTTGCTTGTCGCCTCCATCTCTACCACCCGCGACGAAGTGCCCGGCATGCTAAAGCGCACCGTAAAGCCCGGCAATGTGCGCGACGGATTCAGCTTGACCGGAAGCATCGGAACCAAGGCCAAACCCACCAGTGCCAGACAGACAAAGGTGACGATGAGGGTAAAAGGGGAAAGGCGATTCATAGTGATTGACTATTAGTGATTAGTGACTATAATCGAATTTGTCAGAAAGAGAGAAGCCGCTGGCAAAATCGTGCAGGGTCAGCTTGCGGATTTTATAATAGTTCAGCCAATAGTTTTTCAGGGCTGAGATATAGTTGCGCTGGGCTTCTTGCTGACGGTTCAATGACAAGGTAAGGCTACTGATATCCGCCTTACCGATGATGAAGCGTTGGCGGGTTTCATTGTATGCCAGGATGGAAAGGTCGAGGGCTTCCTCGGCACTTGTCACCAAGTCTTGCTGGACATTGAAATCACTTACGGTCATAATGACTTCTTCTTCAATGCTGATTTCGTTCTGACGGGAAGAGGTCTTTACTACATTCAGATTGTTACGGGCCATATTATATTTTCCCTTACGCACTCCCCAGTCCACTAAAGGAATGGAGACACTGACAGATACCATTTCCTGCTGCATAGGGCGGTTGTAGGCTTCGCCAAATTTCTCCGCCACCTGGTTGAAACCGACACTGGCGTTGATACTGGCGTTGAAGCGGGATTCTTTCTTGGTTTTGTCTACATTCCGTTCTGCTTCCAATATGTCCTGGCGTAATCCAAGGAAGTTCGGGTTGTTGGAACGGGCGGCATCCAAGGCAGCATCTACAGGGATGTTTAGTTCTCCGGGACGGCTGGGGAGAAGAAGCCGTATCTCTGTATTCTTTTCCAGATTGAGGAAAGAAGCCAGCGAGAACATGGCACGTTTCAATGAACTTTCAGCATTCTGCAAAGTGTTACGGGCATTCACCACGTCCAGCTTCAGCGTCAGAAGATCGGCACGACTGATAGAGGCTATCTTCAGACGTTGCATACCAATACGATAAAGCGTATCGGAAGAAACGACATTCTCCTTTGCCAAGTCATACTCAGCCTGCGCCATGGCAAGTGCAAAGAAATAGGTAGTGGCCTGCTCGGATACCTGCTCAGCATTGTAGATATATTCTTTCTTTACTTTCTCGTATTTCAGCGGTTCAATCTTTCGTTCCCAGCGGAAAGGATTATAACCTACCAGACTTTGCGAATAACCTAAACGAACGGGAACACTGGTATACTGCGTGTAGGGATTGGAACCGAAACTACGCATATAGCCCAACTCAGTATCCAGATAAAAAGTACCACCCGTCAGGTCAAAGTTTTGCCTGACTGCCAGGTTGCCATAGGCATAGAAAGACTGTTGGCTACGGTAAATATCCAAATCCTGTTCGGAGTCATAACGCTTCGTAATGTCACGGTTATACTGTGCAGGAGTCATATTCAGCGTCAGGCTCGGCAAGCGATTTGCCTTATAGGTACGATATTCCCAATAGCCTGAAAGATACATATTTTTAGTACGGAAAGCTTCCAGCGAACTATCGTTCGCCATCTTAATCGTCTGCTGCAAGTCCAGCGTTACCTGCTGTTGCTGCGCGACGGACGGAAGCGCCTGAGAAAGTCCTAAAAGAATAATTAAACCAAATTTCTTCATTATATCAAGCTTTTTTATCCCGGTAAATAAACCAATATATCAACGGAATGATGAACAGACTGACCAATGTGCCGATGAACATCGCCCCAATCATGGCAATGGAAAGCGGCTTCTGCAATTCCGATCCCATATCGAAAGAGAACAATAACGGTACCATGGCAAAGATGGTGGTGAGTGAAGTCATGATAATGGGACGCAGCCTGCGCCGTCCCGCCTCATGGATAGCTTCCAGAAGCGGCATCCCCGTCTTACGTAATTCATTAATCGCATCCAGTTTCAGGATGGAGTCATTGATGATAATACCACACGTAACGATCAGACCGATGGCAGACATCAGATTCAGCGTATGTCCGCATATCCACAACAGTACCAAGGCAAATGCTACGTCTATCGGTATCTCCAACAACACTACAAGCGGTTGCACAAAACTCTCGAACTGTGCCGCCAGAATGAAGTACATCAACAGAATGGAAATAAACAGAATAACCACCAGTTCATCCAGCATCTTCCGGTTAGAGAAGAAACTTCCTGAAAAAGCGGTATCCCAATCACCGGTAGCATCCACCACTTCCTTCACTTGCTCCATAAGCGGTTCCGCCTCTTTTACTTCATAAAAACGGAACGGAACATATTCTCCGTTACGTCCTGCGGTAATCGCTTTCAGATCTTCCGCCGGCGCCACTGATACCAGCTCACGCAAAGGCAGATATTCAACACCATATTGATCCGCCCGTGTCGGAACGAGTGTTTCCTGTAAGATACTGTTTACCGTTTGTTCCTCTCCCACAATGCTGATAGGCAGATATTGCTGGTAAGAATGAAGAGTAGCTATGCTGTTTTCTTTGAAAGCCGTTTTCAGTATGCGATACAACTCGTCATACGAAACATTATAAAGTAGCAATTTTTCTTTATTGATACGAATATTCAGTTGATTTTCAAAGGCAATACCCGTGGGAGCATATCCTGTACGGGTAGCAAACTCAGCTTCCAGATTACGTAATTCATCCGCTGTCGGCACTTTTTCCTTGTTGCGGGAATAAAGTTCAGCCACAACATCGGCTTCTCCCGTCACAAACAGTTTCTCAAATACCGTCTCGGGTGGCGAAAAAGAAATCACGGCCAACGGATACTCCGTTTTGAGGGTACGGTAAACCTTTTCCTGCAAAGGGACTACCTCAGAAGGATTCTTTGTCTTGAAATAAAGTTCTGCTTCCGAAGAAGAAAGAGCCTGCTCCCGGTTCAGGAGATAGTCTTGTTGTCCGACGGCGGCAGTCTGTTCGATAGTCTCTGTCTTAAACAACTCAAATAAATCATCTACCCTGCGACGATTCTCGTCCACATGGATATTCTCATTCCATTCCACACGGGCTATCAGCTCGTTCTGATCTATTTCCGGCATACGCTCTTTTCCTATGAAATAGAACATGAATACACACAATGGCACGGAAACTATGCAGAAAAATACGCTTGCCGTTTTATGAGCAAATATAAAATCAATCCCGGCATCATAGAAACGATCAAGTGTATGATCCTTTATAGGATTATTGATTCGGATACGCGAGAACCATGATTTGCGCAGTCCCGTCCGGTAAACCAGCATATAGAGCACCGGCAGCAACATGATGCCCGTGAAGTAAGAAACCATCAATCCAACGGTTACCGAGAAAGCCTGATCGTAGAAAATGGCTCCGGCAATACCACTCATAAAGATCAGTGGTACAAACACCGCAATGGTAGTCAACGAGGAACTGAGCATCGGAGTAACCACCTCACTGGTACCCGTAATACAGGCACGTTTCAACGAGTATCCTCTTTCCCGATATTGAGAAATATTTTCAGTTACGATGATGGAACTGTCAATCATCATACCCAGTGCAAGAATCAATCCGGACAGGGATATGATGTTCAGTGACATCTTGAACAAATAGAAAAAGAGAAAACAGATCACAATGGAAACGACCATACTCAGTCCGATGATGAAAGGAGATTTGACATCCCCCAGAAAGAGTACGGCTACGATACAGATAAATAGAAAGCCCAACGAAAGGTTTTGTTGCAAGTTGGAGATAGTATAATCCAAAAGCTCTGTCTGGTTTCGGCTAACGCTGAATTCAATGTCAGGATATACACTCTGAAAATAATTCATGGTGCCGCCAATGGCTTGCTTCATGTCATCCATATTCTCGTCCGCCTGCTTGATAATGGCCAATGTCACTGCCCGTTTACCATTGCTCATGGATACGCCTTTTTCCCTGACGGGAACAATACCTATCCGGCAGAACTCTTCCAGACGGATGATGCGTCCGTTTTTGTTAATAAGAATATTCTTCACATCTTCTTCCGTACGCAACAGAGTGGAAAACTTGATATTGTATTCATAATATCCATCACGTACGGTCATACTTCCCGGTTCCACATTATTTTGGGTAAGAGCAGATTCTACATCCTGTATGGAAAGTCCCAGTACGGCAAGCTTATTTTCATCGGGAACAATCTGCAACTGGCGCTCCACCAATCCTGTGATATCCACCATGGCTACCTCTGTCAGCTGCTCGATACGCCGCTTGATAACGCTTTCGGCAAATTCACACAGATCGAGGAAAGCACGTTCGTCCGTTTGTCCGTAAGCGCTGTCATTCTTCAGGGTGAGGCTGAGATAGAATACCGGAATATCGGTAGCACTTGCTTTTACTACTTTAGGACGGTCTGTATCCTTAGGCAGGTAGTTCATGGCGGCGTCAATCTTCTCATTCACTTCGATAAAAGCAAGATCCGTATTGGTGCCGAAGTCGAAATTCAGCCGGATAAGACCTGCCCCATCATGCGCCTCGCTATCCATATCTTTCAGACGAGCCACCTGGATAAGTTGTTGGCGCAATGGTTTCACCACCGTATTCTCCAACTCACGCGCAGAAGTATTCTGTGCCGAGATTTGTACTGTAATCTCCGGGATGGCAATATCCGGCAGCAGAGATACCGGCAACGTGAAATACGTTACCATACCGACAATAAAACATGCGGTAAACGCCATCAATACGGCAATGGGCCGCTGTATCAAGAACTTAACCACCCCTTTTATTTTTTATTTTCAATAACTTTCACCGGTGCCTCATGAGCCAGGTTCACATTGCCTGTCACAATCACCACATCTCCTTCTTGCACTTCATCTTCCACAATCGTGTATTCATCGGAATTTTCCAGTACGGTCTGCACGTAGTTCCATTTCGCTTTATTATCTTTCAGTGTAAAAATCACCTGCTTACCGGAACGCAACACCACTGAACTCTTCGGAACAACCAACTGTTCACCTAGCGAACGATGTACATTAACCCGTATGTTCATGCCATTAAAGAGCTTGCCCTGTCCGTTGACAACGGCCTTCACTTTCACCATGCCTTTATCGTCCACCAGCGGATTGATTTCGGAGATACGTCCTTCGTATTTGGCAGAAGGATCTGCATAAGGGGTAACAACCACTTTATCGCCACCTTTAATAAGGGGGAGTTCACTCTCCAATACAGTAAAGTCAGCTTCCATGCCCTGTGAACCGATAATTGTACAGAAAGCATCTGAACTGCTGGGAGCATTATAGGGTTTGGAAAAGAGATTAGCCACCACCCCGTCAAAAGGAGCAATCAGAGTGGCATGTTCTTCTTCATATTTAGCCAGTTCATATTGAGAAAGGGTCTGATCATAGCCGCTTTTCACCCGTGCCAGTTGCATGATATCATCGGGTACATTGGCAGTATCATCCGCTGCATACCCCTGCCCTATCAATACATCCTGCAATTCCAACTTAGCTTTCTCCAAAGCATCTTTGGACTGTGCGGTCTTATTTTTTAAACGAAATTTATCCAGCTCTGCCAGTTTTTGTCCTTTGTGTACCCGGTCACCGTTCTTCACATAAATCTGCGCCACGATACCCGAACTTTCAAAACGCAAATCTGCCATTCCTCCGGCCACTATCTTGCCATTACTTACCAACTCGTGATTGAATATCTGCCGCTTCAAAGGCAACACGGTCACTTCATTCTTCTCATCCGGCAATACGGTAGCTACTCCTTCATCGGCGGCTTCTTTTTTTTTCGCACCGGAACATGCTGTCAACGCAAATAGTGCCAGACAGATCAAAAACCGGTAGTTCTGTGTCTTTATCATTCTATATTAGTTTTTCCGTTTATACTTAGTGTATGCAAAAATAGTCGTTTTCCCTTTACGAGCCGCCATATATATATGGACAAAACGAGACTGGATACAAACTGTTATTTTTCTAATTATCAAACAAGTATATTCTTGTCCATTCCCAAACAGGTGGACAAGAACATACCTCCTTCCTTATTTAGGGACTGTAATAATCACTACCGGATTAGAATCATCCGTCAATTCTTTCAGTGCCGAAAGTTTTTCATTTTCTGCCGCTTCAGGATTTTCTTCCAACCAGGTCATCACTTCTCCGGCATCAATAATCATTCCATATTCTCCCTGTGCACTGCATGCCTTGGGACGGAAAGCCATAAAGCCGGTCAGGTCATCTTTTATACCTTCCTTTTCGGCATACATCCGGGTAGTATTTGCCTTCCGGTCGTAGATTCCGTTAAACGTTTCCGGTTCATCTGTATAAAGTCCCCGGATACACTGAAAGAAAACAGTATGATCCGTCTCAAAAATACATCCCACCAACAAGCGTTTTTCGTTATCTTTGGATTCAGTACGTGCCTCGGCGCCCCAATGCCATTTACCGGTGGAAAATGCGATATAAGGTGTCAGCTCATTTCCACTCACTGTATAAATGGTATCATTGAAATTCTCTTTGTAACGTATCTTATTATCACTCTTCCACAGGAAAGGAATACCCGCTACACTTGCCGAGGCATCTCCACTTTTAAATGTAGTCAGAATAATACCTGCATTTCCCTGCTTTTTGACGCTGATACTGTTTATGTCATCTACTCCTCTATTAGGCAAAACCGGAAGTAGACTGGGCACCGTATCTATCAGTTCTCCCGCTTCATTAAATAACAGCAAAGCGCGCCCGTTATCACCTACAATATTACCGTAACGACCTATTATCACGGAATCCGTAAAACTGAAATCACTCGGTGAATCCGGAGGGGTAGGTATCGTTACACCACCACGGTAATTACCTTGCAAATCATATTTCTGTAACTTACCGGGTCTGCGCATAAAATAAAGCAGACCGTTTACGTCATTATAAGTAGGCGCCGCAGTTGAATAAGCTTCCGGATCATCGCCCAAATGTCCCACTTTGCTTAAAAACTTACCGCTCTCTTTATCAAAGATAAAACAAGTTTGACGTGAAAAGACAACAATCTCTTTATCCAGTAACAGAATATTCGGGCTTCCACCTACCAGACACGAATCGGTTGTTTCTAATGGAACATAGCGTACATCACTTCCTAATTCCGAAAGTTTCAATTCGGCAGGCTTTTCCATAGCTCCCGCCACATCAATAGAACATAGTTCATCGTCAGCCGACGATTGCGGAGTACCGGTACAAGCCGACACCAGGCAAACCAGACCTACTGCATACAACCATTCTTTTTTCATAACTTCTTGTGTGTTTTTAGATTTAATATTCATAACATCTCCGCAAATAAACTAATATTTTTAGTTTTAGAACTATATTTTATCGTTAAAGAAGTAAAAAGGGGTATTTAAAGACATATTTCTAAATAGACTTTCCTTTATATTATAGTCTCAAAAATTCCATTATAAATCAGAAGATGACTTAGCACTGACAACCACACAATACTACAATAAAATTTAGCACACACATTTATCTTCATCTTACAACATCTCACGTATACTTCACATTTTTAAAAACATTCTTTTCCATTCGATATTTTTTGTTTCTTTTCTTCTTGTAAACCAAACAAAAGCTACTTTTCCTACAATAAAGGATCTCGGTAAAACACCCCAATATCTAGAATCCACAGAAACCGGTAGATTATCTCCAGCAACGAAATAATAATCTTCCATAAAACAATAAGCATTGATTAAACTATCACCCAAATAAACCTTATTCAGCTTCAAATGCATTTTTTTCTTTTGTTCCCATTCAATTAATGCTTTATACACTATCCACGAAGCAGAATCAATTACCACAGTCATATTTTTGGCAGGAACCCATAAAGGACCGAACTCTCTTACACTCCAAAACTTATTTTCTGCCTGAAAAACAGATATTTGATTATTATTATACATCACCGTATCAATACCCTTAGACACCAATTTTTGCTGTTTCATATTCCCTAAAAGCCCCTTATAACCATGTACACGAAAGAAGCCACCCTTTATTTCAAACGTATCATTTGGTAAAGCGATACAACGTTTCACAAGATATTGGTCTGAACAAAACACAATACTATCAAACGGCTCCTTTAGAAAAGGCATATTAAATACTATAACATCATTGTGCACAATGTCTCCAGTAGTAAAGTTGGTCACCAATACTCTATCTCCAGGAAACAATGTCGGCTCCATTGAGGTCGTAGGAATCCTAAAAAAAGAGTAATTGTTAAAAAACAGTTCACCTAATACAATTACAAATATAATTATATATAACAAACGAATCCAAACACTATATCGCCATTTTACATTTGGTTTCATTAAAATATTTTTTTAATATCCAATGCATATATTGTTGCGTCAAAATTGGTGCTTCTTTTAGTGGTATATACATACTATTTATTCTACTAGTATATTCTGTTAATACAAAGAAATAAGGTAATCCCAAATCTGCAAATTCCAAATTAACTTCTTGAGTTAAATTATAAATGGGAAATTTTATTCGATTAGCTTTCTTAAATCTCTTCAAATACAAAATATTATCATACGTAGTAAAAAGCAAGATGTTATCTACTCCAATCGAATCGACATATAAATTCAGTATGTCAATTTGCTCTTCAATACATGTATTGCAATTTAACTCCGAATACCGCAAAACCAATTTATTTCCTCGTATCAAATCAGTCAAAAAGCACTTCTCTCCAGTTATACTTATTACCTTGCAACTGTCAGAATAATATTTTCCATTATATTCAATTTCATAATTCCTATTCTGATTAAAAGTTTCTAACCCGATTAATTTATATGAATTTTCTTTCAACTCATTTAATAAGTCATTTATAAAATTGTCCCGTTTATGAATCTCGTAATAGAAATAGATTCCACAACCAATTATGATTAGAGCATACAAGAATATGCTTAACTGTTTTTTCCTCATACATTCACTCTTATTTATTTTTCAAGGTAAAAATCCCAATGATAGGATTATCTTCTTCACTTGTTTGCTCATATATTTTCTGTAAGTCTTTCTTATCCTCACTGCGAATAAAAGTACGATTAGAATAACGTTCTTTCCACGACGAAAGAAAAGCACCACCAGAGTCTGCTACAATAAGCTTACCATCATCAGAGAAAGAGTATTCCCACATGTACAAATCGCCCCATTTACCTAATTTAAGCACATTAGCAACCGTATGCTCATCGGTTCGTTTGTCATACAGTATACTACGCATTATGTAGTCACCATATTGCGCTATAAAATATCCATCTAAATTCAATATAGAGCTAAGCCCTTTAATATAACGTTTCTCCATGGCAGTCATCATGATTGTTGTCCCATCTTTCTGACGTAAATCCTCGGGTAGCTCTCGCTTTGAAAAATGAACTGCATATTTTGCTGAAGTACCATCTTTAGTTGATTGATAAATAGTATCATTATTGGAACAGATAATCAACAAGCTATCTTTGTATTGACTGATATTAGAAAAAAGCCCCCAATGAGAGTGCTGTTTCGCCAAGTTTTCTGAAAAAGGGAGATAGCAATCCATCTCATTAGTCGCCATACCAAGCTTCAATAAATTATAACACCCGTATGAATAAGAAGAATTATTATTAGCTACTAAGTACAAGTTGTCTCCTTGCAAATAGAAATCATCATAAGAAAGATTCTCATCAATATCCATAAGCCTACCAACAGAACTTTTTAAGTCATAAACATAAAGTTTCCATGGTGAAGCATCATCCTTTATATAGAGATAGTTACCAACAACTTGGAATTTTCCTAAACGAACATATTCTCCAGGGCCTTGACCTTTAACTCCTATTTTCTTTAAAAAAGATCCACTGTCATTAAAGATATACACAGATTGAGATAATTCATCTGCAATATAAATTTTACCATCAACATAGCTTATTTGTTTCATCTCTGAAATCAGACAACTATCCGTCGTTTCCAATTTAATGAATTTCGCCTCATCGTTAAGAAAAAGTGAAAAGTCTAATTCATCAATGACATCATCTACATCAACATAAACATCTGTTACTTCACTATTAGCCCTTTCTTTTACTAAATTTGAAGTGCAACTATATATTAAAACCAAGAAGCACATAAAAAAATAGATTTTACCATAACTTTTAAATTTAAATTAATCCCACTTGCGCTTCCATTCGCTATCAGGCAGATAACCTCCTATATTCAGTTCCACCGCGGCCTTCATCACCGCTTTCACACTATCCAGACGGTCATCTTCATAACCGCCATGCC
>ULWD01033362.1_pt1 | contig 13582 bp, 10 predicted proteins | sample 1960011 | NCBI WGS metagenome assembly ULWD01 (sample SAMEA4835803, study PRJEB28245) | human gut metagenome | biome: gut microbiome; material: fecal sample | place: Denmark | collected 2008 | reverse complement strand
CCACGCCGTTCCGGCAATGGCCGCCGCCGAAAAGCAGTGGCGGCTGGGCATGCTCTGGCCGGTCTTGTCCTTGGGGAAAAGCGGCGTAAAGCCCAGCGCCGTGTAGGGCCGCGGGCGGTCAATGAGCTTGCGCACCAGCGTGCCGACGACGAACGCCGACGCGGGCACGACGAGCGCGGGCCAAAGCTGTCCCATCCGATGCCACGCCAGCCAGGCCAGCATACCCAGGTACAGCAGGTAGACGAGCGCCACGGCGCTGCGGCTGACGAGCCGCAGCGCCTTTTTGGCGGCTGGCCGTGCATTGAACCACCCGATGACGGCGCGATATTGCTCTGCATTCATAGGGGCATCCTCCCGGAAATAATTGTACAGTATAAGAATAACATTCTGCAAAAGGCTTGTCAAACGGCGGGTGGAATGTTTATAATGTGTTTGCATGGTTGGCTGGAAAAGCCTTGTTTCCGCCCGAAGCATTTCGGATCACCGCAGGGCTCTCTCCCCCACGCAGAGGGGGCCAAGAAGGAAAACGGGAGGTTTGTCCCTTTGTTTGGTTTTGCAAATGGGCTGCTGGCGTTTCTGGCGCTGGCGGCTGTGCTTGATTTTCTGCCCGTGCTGCGGCACAGGCGCGCCCCTGCTGTCTGGTGGGGCGAGGAACGGCTGCTGTTCACCACGCGCTATGCGTCGGTGCGCCAAAAATACGGTGCATGGGCATTTTTGCTGGGCGTGATGGTGTATGAGTTCATCGTTGTGTTCAACAACAGCATGGCGCGGGAAAACTGGCCCTGGCTGCAGACGCGGGTCTCCCCCGTGCTGGACTGGGTCATGTATCTCTGCTTCGGCTTTAAGATCCTGCTGGGCACAAAATACAATGGCCGCAGCATGGTCTGCGCCGGGCTGCTGTACTTTGTGGCGCGGTGGGTCTACTTCAACGGGCAGAACATCTGGTGGCTGGGGCTTTGCGTGGCCCTGCTGGCCGCCAAGGATGTGCCGCTGCGCCGTGTGATGAAGGCATTTCTGGCCTGCGGCGTGCCGACGCTGGCGCTGGTGGAGCTGCTGCACTTTGCGGGCATCATCGCGCCCGACGCGGCCAGTGAGCGCAACGGCAGCTACCGCCTGATGTTCGGCTACGGCCACCCCAACACCTTCGGCGGGGTGATGTTCGGCCTGCTGCTGGCGTGGGTGCTGCTGCGCCGCGCCAGGCTGACCTGGCCGGAACTGGCGGGCGTGGCCGCCGTGGGCGTGTTCCTGATGGTCGGCCCCAAGTCCCGGTCCGCGGCGCTCTGCACGTTTTTGCTCGTTTTGCTGCTGGCACTGGCAAAGCTGCGCACCCGCAGGGGGCTGCACCCGGGCTGCAGACCGCTGGCAGCGCTCTGCGCGGCCACGGTGCCGGTGCTGGCCGCGGTCAGTTATATTTTACCGCTGTTCGTCGTAAAAATCGGGCCGTGGGCCAACGACATCGGCCCCGGCTGGCTGAAGAAGCTCGACGACCTGCTGACCTGCCGCATCTCGCTGGCATGGGCGGCATACCGGGTGTTCGACATAAAAATTGCGGGCCAGATGCTCCCGGACTGGCCCGCGCTGGACAATATTTTTGTGTATCTGCTCTACCTGACCGGCCCCGTGATGGTCGTGCTGGTCTGCGCGCTGATGATGACGGCGCTGTACGGCTATGCCCGACGCGGGCAGTGGCAGGCCGTGGCCTGCCTTCTGGTCATGCTGGCCTATGGCTACATGGAGAGCCAGGTCACCCACCTGACCAGCGACCCCGCTCTGCTGCTGCTCTGCGGCGCGGTGTTTGCGTTGCCGCGGGAACGGTGGTTGGATGAATAAAAAGCAGCCGACGTAAAGCTCCGCGGGCGGATATGGAATCCGCCCCTACGGCGTGTGCGCGGGCGAGCAATGCCCGCCCCTGCAGCGTCCACGGCGTTTACTCCTCCGGGTAGGCGTCGGCGGAAATTTCCACGGTTTCCTCCTCCGAGGCGGCTTCGGCGCCGGCCTTGGCGGCAGTGATAAGCCCGGTCACCTCGCCGGACGGCTTCTGCAGTAAATATGCCCCCACGGCCTTAGCCTTGTAGACCAGCAGCACACAGTAGGTGTCATGGTCGCCCGTAGAGAGCTGCGGGCAGAGTACAGTCCACTTTTCCACGGTCTTGCCCTTGTAATCGGCCAGGTCAAGGCCGCTTTCCTGCACGATCTGGTTGAAGGCGGCAAAGCTGTCGTCCCACTTTTTGGGGATCTTCACTTTGTCCACCGCCGCACTGGCCAGGTCGGTGTCAAAGCCGTAGCCGGTAAAATAAGTCCCGATGTCCTGCGTGGTCTCGATGCCCGGCACCGCCGCGGCGGACGCCGTGACTGCCCCACCGGAAAAATGCACCGCCGCGGCCACCGTGCCGCACAGGCAGACGGCGCACAGAGCCAGCGCGCCCGCCTGCCGCAGACCGGGTTTTGTAACGGTAAATAAAAACATAAGCGCAGCCCCCTCACACATTGTCAATGCAATGTATGCGGGGGCTGCGCGTTTTATGTGTTCAGTGCGCGGCGGGTGGCAGGCGCATATTGAATGCGCCCCTACGACGAAACGCGGCACCCTGTCCGTAGGGGCGGATTCCATATCCGCCCGCAATGGCAACGGCCATACGCATTACTTATACTGCTGTTTCGGCGCGTACCACTGGAAAATGACCGCGTCGTTCTCGGCCTCGAGCTTCCGGGTGTCATGCTCGGGCAGGGCGGTCCACATGACCATCATGGCACCCAGGCGCGCACAGAGACGCACGGCCCAGTTGCGCTTTTCGGGGCACCAAGCGATAAAATCAGGCCGCCCCAAAAAGTTGCCCAGGCAGTGGGAGAACACGAACGCGGGCACGGGATGCGCACCGGTCTTGCGGTAGCTCCGGTAGCTGTCGGCCAGCTGACCGCGCAGCAGACCGGGGGCCTGCCGCCGCACGATGCCCACAACGCGGGGGTCAAAGCTCTCGATGCAGTAGGGGCCGGGGTAGGTTTTCAGCTCGGCAATCGTTGCGCGGCAAAGCTCCTCCAGATAGGTATGCTTGTACTCGCTGCGGCTCTTGATCTCGACGATCAGCGGCGTGTCGGGGTTGGCCTCGGCGACGGTGCGCAGCATATCAGCAAACAGAGGCGGGTGCTCGTCGCTGCCGGCCAGCGGCTGGGCCGAGAACTCCGCCCACGGCATATCGTGCACAAAGCCCTTGGCCGGGGTCATACGATCCAGCGTATCATCGTGGAAAACCACAAGCCGCCGGTCCGCGGTAAACTGTACATCCAGCTCAATGCCGTAGCCGTTTTTGGCCGCCGCGGCAAAGGCGGGCAGGCTGTTCTCCGGCGGGCGCTGATCCTTGCCGAAGAACCCGCGGTGTGCGCAGTTGCGGCCCAGAAACGGCGCACGCAGGGCGTCCCGCCGCTTGCCCGGCCAGACGGCGAACAGCGTCAGAACCACCAGAAGTAAGACAATGCAAAGCAGAATTTTCATAATCGCTCACGCTCCTGCCGTCATTGTACCGCGTACAGCGGCAAAATGCAACAGGTTTTGCAAAAAGGGCACACTTCCGTAAAGGTATATGGCAGGACCCGGATATAAGCAAACATTTTTATAAAAATTTTCAGACTGTCGAAAAAGGTGCGTTCACCCCCTTGGCCCCCTCTGCGAGGGGGCTCCGCCCGCAGGCGGTGGGGGAGAGAACTGTACGGCTGCCCGAAATATTTCGGGCTATGGCAAGGTTCTCTCCCTCCGCCCCTTCGGGGCACCTCCCTCACAGAGGGAGGTTTTTCTACACGCTGAAGATTTTTATAAAAATTTTATTTTTTTTCACAATTCTTCCACTCTTGCATTGTATTGTGCTATTATAGACATATCATATAAGGAGGGTATTCCTATGGCTAAAATTCTGATCGTGGATGATGAGCCGCGCATCCGGGACCTCATCCGCGAGCATCTGCAATACGCGGGCTTTACCTGTGAGGAGGCCGGCGATGGCACCGCCGCGCTGAGCGTGCTGAGCCAGGGCGGCATTGATCTGGTAATTCTGGACATTATGATGCCGTTCATGGACGGCATGACCTGCCTGCGGGAGATGCGCACCCGCAAGATCATGACCCCCGTGATCATGCTGACCGCCCGCAGTGAGGAATACGACAAGCTGACCGGGCTGGAGAGCGGTGCCGATGACTATGTCGTCAAGCCGTTCTCCCCGCGGGAGCTGGTCGCCCGTGTCAAGGCCGTGCTGGCCCGCACGATGCCCAAGCCCGCCGAGGCCACCGGGAGCTATACCTTCGGCGATTTGTCCATCGACACGGCCAGCCACAGCGTAAAGGTGGCCGGGCAGGAGGCGTCGTTGACCCCGAAGGAGTTTGATCTGCTGGTTTTTCTGGTCAGCAACAAGGGCATTGCGCTGAGCCGCGAAAAGATTCTGCAAAAGGTCTGGAACTATGACTATTACGGCGAGGACCGCACCGTCGATACCCACGTCAAGATGCTGCGCGGCCATCTGGGGGCCTGCCGTAAGATGATCGTGACCGTGTGGGGCATCGGGTACAAGTTTGACCCGGACGCTGTATGAAAAAAGACGAAATAAAGCAAAAGCGCCCCTTTGCGCCTGGCATCCAATGGCAGCTGATGCTCTTTATCGGCGGCATCACGCTCTTTACGCTGCTGCTGGTGTGGGGGATCATCACCTACGCGCTGGAGCCGCAGTACAACCGCAACATTCGCGCCAAGCTGGACAGCAAGGCCGCCGCCATCACGGCGCTGATCGACCAGTCGGACGCGGAAATTTCAAGCCGCACCTATCAGGGGCTCTACCTGAACGATGAATTCTGGAGCGGCGTGAGCCAGACGTTCCGGGACAAAAAAATCAACGTTGACGGCAACTGCGTGGATTTCTCCGATTCAACGCTACGCTGCCTGAAAGCCTACGAGAGCATGTACCCCTGCCTGCTGCATGAGAGCACCGGCGCGTTCGGCGGGGAGTTCGGCTACAATCTGGACACCCGCATTGCCATTCAGCTGCGGCAAAAGCTGTTTCAGGACGGCTCGCTGTATCAGATCGTAAAGATCGGCTCCTCGATGCAGATGTGCGTCGGGCGGCTCTCCGCCGACGGGCAGTACGGGGTTATTGTCTCGGCAAGTCTGGCGCAGATCACGACGGCTGCCGAGGTGCTGCGCGCGATCCTTGGGCCTGTCGCGTTGATCCTGCTGGTGCTGGACCTGCTGCTGGCGATACTTTTCAGCCGCTGGTTCACGAACCCGATCCGCAAGCTGTCCAACGGTGCGCAGGAGATTGCCTCCGGCAACTACGATGTGCAGATCAAGGTTGAACGCCACGATGAGATCGGACGTCTGGCCGAGGATTTCAACCACATGGCCACCGAGGTCAAGCGCAGCGCCCAGCTCGAAAAGGACATTCTGGCGAATGTCAGCCACGACCTGCGCACCCCGCTGACCCTGATAAAGGGCTACGCCGAGACCGTGCGTGACCTGACCGGCAGCGACGACGCCAAGCGTACCGAGCAGTGCAACATCATTGTCGATGAGACGAACCGGCTTTCCACGCTCGTCAACAGCGTGATGGAGCTGAGTAAAGTGCAGAGCGGTGCGGAAAGGCCGAATCTTGTTGACTTTGACATGAGCGACCTCTGCTTTGAGGTCGCGGGCCGCTACGACGCGCTGTGCGACAAAAATCACTGGCAGCTTGATTTGCAGGCCAACGAGCCCTGCCCGGTCAGCGCCGACCCAGCCATGATGGAGCGGGTCATGCACAACCTGCTGGGCAATGCGTTCCACCACATCGGTGCGGACGGTGTCGTTGTGCTGCGGGCCATCCCGCAGGAGAAGGGCTGCCGCATTGAAATCGAGGATCACGGCCCCGGCATCCCGCCGGAGGATCTGCCTTACATTTTTGACCGCTACTATCGTGCGCGGCAGGACAGCGGGCGTACCGGCACCGGCTTGGGCCTGTCCATCACGAAGGCAATTTTACAGCAGCACGGCTTCGCCTTCGGCGTTGACAGCGCCGTTGGCCGCGGCTCGACCTTCTGGTTCGAGATGAAGGATACGCGGAAATAGCAGCCCTGCTGCCGCGTAGGGGCCGGGCATGCCCGGCCCGCAGCCTTCCCGCAAGTGCCCGTTTACCGTACACGTCAGGGCCGGACATGTCCGGCCCCTACAAACCTACCTAAAGGGAGTACGCTATGGAAAATCTGAACACACAAATGGACGATCAGCTGAAAAACCGCGTTGCGGAGCTGAACCGCGCCAACGACGAAAACCGCGACGGCAGGCTGGACGCCGCCGACCTGAAGGCGCAGCTCAACCGCATTGAGGCCCAGCTGGAATTACAGGATCAGCAGAACCGCGGCATCATTGCCAACCAGCGCAAGCGCATGGTGCTGAGCGTCGTGCTCTGCGTGATTATTCTGGCGGCACTGGCGTTCTTCAGCTGGCGGATGAACGAGGCCTACGTCAACGTTATGGACGCCTGCAACCGCGTGAACGATCTGGCCGACACCGTCCAGACCAGTCTGGACACACTGGATCAGGCCCAGCTGGACAGTATGATGCAGGATCTGCCGGAAATCACCGCACAGCTGAAAAAGGTCGATGTTGACGCCCTGAACAAGGTCCTGACCGAGCTGCCCGCCCTGATGGACACCGTCAACAGCCTGCAGACCCAGGTACAGAACATCTCGAACTGGTTCAGCAGCTTAGGGTCGGTGTTTGGACGGTAAAGGTAAATAAAAATAAGAAAGCCTTCCCCCCTTGGGGGAAGGTGCCCGAGGCTCTGACCGAGGGCGGATGAGGGGCAGCCTTCCGGCTGCGGCCCGGTTACGGGTTGCAGCGGAAGGCTGCCCCTCATTAGTCCGCTGCACGGACAGCTTCCCCCGCGGGGGAAGCCTTTTGGGTTGCGGCCTTGTGGTAATACGCCCACCGCGGCGAGCCATCCTCAGTGTAGATCCTCCCGCACCTCACAAACCCGCTCTTTTCCAGCGCGCGCTGCATGTAGACGTTATCGGCGTGGGTGTCGGCACGCACAGGCAGGCCCTGCCGCAGGCACCAGTCAATACAGAACTGCCCGATGCCGCGCACCTGCCCTGCCGACGCCATCCGGTGGATCGTTGCGTAGGGCAGGTCTTCGGGCCAGGCACCGTCCTCTATGATGCGATAGGTCGGCTCGTCGCCGGGGATCAGGCAGAACACGGCCTGTATGGTCCCCTCCCCCATCACCACATAGCAGACGCCGCGCTCGATCTCGGCGGCAAGGCGCGCCGCGCCGGGGTAGCTGTCCGGCCACTGGTGCGGGTTGCCATGGGTGCGCATGAACGCCCGCGCGTTGTCAAAAATCTGCAAAAGCGTCGGCAGGTCCGCCGCCGCGGCCCTGCGTACTGTCAGCTTCATAACCATCCTCTCCCCTTTGCTAAGGCAACACCGCATAATTCCCGCCTTACGGCTTAAGCACCGCTCCGGCGGCTGCGGCACGGCATCTGCGTTGCCAAAATGCTCGATAATACACAAAGTATTATCTGCGCTTTTGGCTTAGCAGCTGCCGCACCTCGCTCGCCGTATCGGCACTTAGAATTATGCGGTATTGCCCTAAAAAAGTATACCACAACCGCCGCGGGCGGGCAATACGCCCTTGCATCTCCACCGATGTTGTGGTACACTATAGCTGCAAAAAGTTAGACAAGTCAAACTTTCAAAGTGAAAGAGGATTGTAGATATGACACTGGCGGATTTGAAAATCGGGCAGGATGCTGTACTGCGTACCATCGGCGGCCAGGGCGTGCTGCGCCACCACCTGCTGGACATGGGCCTGACCCCCGGCACCGAGGTCACCCTGCGCAAGGTCGCGCCGATGGGCGACCCCATCGAGGTCGAGCTGCGCGGCTATGAGCTGACGCTGCGGCTGGACGACGCGGCGAAAATCGAAGTGGAGAACGTCCACGAGACGGACCGCGCCGCCCGCAGTGAGGAGCGCCACACCGCGGTGCCCCACCCCGGCGTGGGCGAGCTGCGCAAGGCCCCCAGCTACCATGACCGCAAGAGCGGGGCCGAAATTCCCAAAGGCCAGCCGCTCCGGTTCGCGCTGGCCGGCAACCAGAACTGCGGCAAGACGACGCTTTTCAACCAGCTGACCGGCTCCAACCAGCACGTCGGCAACTTCCCGGGTGTGACGGTGGACCGCAAGGACGGCGTCATCCGCGGCCATGCCGAGGCTACCGTCACCGACCTGCCGGGCATCTACAGCCTGTCCCCCTATTCCAGTGAGGAGATCGTCACCCGCGATTTTCTGCTCAACACGCACCCGGACGGTATCATCAACATTGTGGATGCGTCCAACATCGAGCGCAATCTGTACTTAACGATGCAGCTCATGGAGCTGAACATTCCGCTGGTTCTGGCGCTGAACATGATGGATGAGGTCCGCGCCAACGGCGGCACCATCATGGTCAACGAGCTGGAGGAGTTGCTCGGCGTGCCGGTTGTGCCAATTTCCGCCGCCAAGAATGAGGGCATCGACGAGCTGGTCGAGCACGCCCTGCACGTGGCCCGCCACCGCGAGACGCCGGGCCGCATTGACTTCTGCGACGCCGGGGACGGCGCGGGCGGTGCGGTGCACCGCTGTGTACACGCCGTAAGCCATCTGATCGAGGATCACGCTGCCCGCACCGGGCTGCCGCTGCGTTTTGCCGCAACAAAGCTGGTCGAGGGCGATACGCTGATCGAATCCGCGCTGGACCTCGATGCGAACGAGACCGAGCTGCTCGGTCACACGATTGCCGAGCTGGAAAGTGAGACGGGTCTGGACCGCGAGGCAGCGCTGGCGGATATGCGGTTCAACTTTATTGAACGCCTCTGCGACAAAACCGTTGTGCGCCCCGGCGAAAGCCGCGAGCACAAGCGCAGTGTGGCCATTGACCGCATCCTGACCGGCAAATACACCGCCCTGCCCTGCTTTATCGGCATTATGGCGCTGGTATTCTGGCTGACGTTCGGTGTCATCGGCGCGGCCCTGTCCGACCTGCTGACACTGGGCATTGACGCGCTCACCAACCTGACCGACCACGCACTGACGGTCTACGGCATCAATCCTGTTGTGCACAGCCTTGTTATTGACGGCATCTTTGCGGGCGTGGGCAGCGTGCTGAGCTTCCTGCCGACCATCGTCACGCTGTTCTTCTTCCTGTCGATTCTGGAGGACACCGGCTATATGGCGCGTGTGGCCTTCGTCATGGATCAGCTGCTGCGCCGCATCGGACTTTCGGGCCGCAGCTTTGTGCCCATGCTCATCGGCTTTGGCTGCTCGGTGCCCGCCATCATGGCCACCCGCACGTTGTCCAGTGACCGTGACCGCAAAATGACGATCCTGCTCACCCCGTTCATGAGCTGCTCGGCCAAGCTGCCGATCTACGCCCTGTTCACGACGGCGTTCTTCCCCCGGCAGTGGCGTGCCGTCGTGATGATCGGGTTGTACATCACGGGCATCCTGTGCGGCATCCTGTACGCGATCCTGCTGAAATTCACCAAGTACAAGGGCGAGCCTGTCCCCTTCGTCATGGAGCTGCCCAACTACCGTTTTCCCTCGGCGCGCAGTGTCTGCCAGCTGATTTGGGAGAAGGCCCGCGACTTTTTGCAAAAGGCTTTCACCATTATCTTTGTGGCAACGGTGCTGATCTGGTTCCTGCAGACCTTTGACATGCGCCTGAACGTGGCCGCTTCGGCGGACAAGAGCCTGCTGGCGGCCATCGGCAGTTTTATTGCCCCGCTGTTCAGGCCGCTGGGCTTTGGCGATTGGCGCGTTTCCACCGCGCTGATCACCGGCTTTACGGCCAAGGAGAGCGTTGTCTCTACGCTGACGGTCCTTCTGGGCGGGGACACCGCCGCACTGACCACGCTGTTTACCCCGTTCACGGCCATCGTGTTTCTGGTGTTTACGCTGCTGTATACGCCCTGCGTGGCCGCGATTGCTGCCGTCAAGCGTGAGTTGGGCGGTGCCCGCGCCGCAGCAGGCGTCGTTTTGATGCAATGCGGTATTGCATGGATCGTGGCATTTGTGGTACACTGTGTAGGAACGGTGTTCGGCCTGGTATGAACCGTGCCGGAAAGCACCCCTACAGATACGTATGAGGTAGTATACGATATGGCAAGTGTTATCGTTGTTGTGATTATTTTTGTGCTGCTGGCGCTGGCGATCCTGTTCATCTGCCAGAACGGCGGCTGGCAGGGCGGCTGCGGCGGCAACTGTGCCGGCTGCCACAGCAAATGCACCGAAGCGGAAAAGAAGCCGAAGAAATAACTCTCGCCTCCCTCTGCGAGGGAGGTGGCCCCGCAGGGCCGGAGGGAGAGAACCCTGCCATAGCCCGAAATATTTCGGGTAACCGCAAGGTTCTCTCCCCCACCGCCTGCGGGCGGAGCCCCCTCGCAGAGGGAGCCAGGAATTTCGCTCCCCTTTTGCAAGGGGAGCTTTTTTCTTGTCCTGCTGTTGCACAAATGCACAAAAACGGGTATACTTATAAATAAGTATAATTTCAGGGAGGCATTGCCCATGAAAGCTGATAAATACCGCTTCGGCGGCGCCCGCACCTGTGACCTGCGGGCGCTCTCCTGCGACGACAAAGAGGATGCAACGGACAAAGACGAAATTCAAGCCAAAACTGCCGAGAATCTGCAAAAGATGACCGCATTGGAGGCTGAACGCTGATGCCGCCCATCCGTGTTTTACAGGTCATGCCCGCCATGGACGCCGGCGGCATGGAGACCTTTGTCATGAACGTCTACCGCACGATCGACCGGGAGAAGGTCCAGTTCGATTTTCTCTATCATTACGATAAACCGTGTTTTTTTGACGATGAAATCCGTGCGCTGGGCGGGCGCATCTTCAAGCTGACCGTCCGGCAGGACAACAATCTGCCCCGCTACCTGCGTGAATTGCGGGCGCTGTTTGCCGCCCACCCCGAGTGGCGCATCATCCACGGCCATTACAGCGGGTTTGGCATGTTCTACAACCCCGCGGCACGGCGTGCGGGTATCCCCGTGCGGTGCGGCCACAGCCACAATACCGCGTATGAACGCAATTTTGTGGGGCGGCTCGATCATTTTATGAGCAGCTTTTTCAACATCGCCCTGACGGACCGCTTTGCGTGCAGTGAGAAGGCCGGGCAGATGCTTTTTGGCAGGCATCCGTTCACCGTCGTGCCCAACGGCATCGACACGGCGCGGTTTGCCGCCCGCGACCCGCAGCGCCGTGCGCTTTTGCGCGGTGAGCTGGGTGTGACCGATCAGGAAATCCTGTTCGGCCATGTGGGGCGGTTCTCCGACCAGAAGAACCACCCGGGACTGCTCAAAATTTTTGCCGCCGTGCGCACCCGCCTGCCCAAGGCACGGCTGGTGCTGCTGGGCGGCGGCGACCCCGCCTACGTGGAGAAAATGCAAGCGTTGGCCGCCGAGCTCGGCCTTGGCGACAGTGCGATCTTTGCGGGCGTGCGCAGCAACATCCAGAGCTTTTACGACGCGATGGACGCCTTTTTGCTGCCCAGCCTTTTCGAGGGTCTGCCCGTCGTGCTGGTGGAGGCGCAGACCGCGGGTCTGCCCTGCTTTGTGGCCGACACGGTGGACCGCGGCGCGGCGTTCAGCGACAAGGTAAAATTCCTGCCGCTGAACGACACCGCCGCGTGGGCAAACACAATTGCGGCGGCCTCCTTCCGCCGCGACCCGCAGGCGCGGGAGAAGGCCATTAAGGCCGGATATGACATCCACACGAGCGCCGAGGTCCTGCAAGCCTTTTACCTGCGCCGTTATGCCGAGGTGACGCCATGAAGCCCTGTGAGATCGCAGTCATCGTACCTGTACATAATGCGGCGGCGTTCCTGACCGCCTGCACCGACGCGATTGCTGCCCAGAAATTTGACGGCTTCCGGTGCATTCTGGTGGAAGACGGCTCCACCGACGACTCCCCCGCGCTCTGCGATGCCATCGCGGCGGGCGACCAGCGCTTTGTGGCGCTGCACCAGACCAACAGCGGTGTCTGCGCGGCCCGCACGGCGGGTGTGCGCGAGGGGCGGGCGCTGGGGGCCAAATGGTTTGCGTTCTGCGATGCGGACGATTTGTACCACCCTGAGTTTCTGGACACACTGTATGCGGCGGTGACGAACAGCGGGCTGCCGCTGGCCTGCTGCCGGTACGATACCTTTACCGACACCGTGCCCGCCGACGCGCCCGCGCCCTGCAACAGCAAGATCCTGCGAAGCCCCGCCCATCTGGACGCGCTGCTGCATGACCACGCCGTGGATTACGGCCTGTGGAACAAGCTGTTCTCCGCCGACCTGCTGACCGAGGAGATGCTCGACAACGGGCTGGCCTATAACGAGGATCTATTGGCGAACTGGCGTGCATTTTTAGCCGCTCCGGGGTGTGCGTTCTGCGATTTTGCAGGCTATCACTACCGCCAGCACGCGGCCAGCGCCAGCCACCGCGCCCTGCCGCCGCAGAGCATTGACGACCAGCGCCGCGCCGCTGCGGAGATCCGCGCCACGGCCCCTGCCGAAATGCAGCAGAGCGTGAACGCCTTTTACTATGAAAAGCTCGTCTATCTGGCCAGCATGATCCTGCGCCGTGCCAACGCCGCAGACTACCGCGTCCAATTGAACGAGCTTAAGATCGGCATTGCCGCGGGGACCGACGACCCGCAGCTGGGGCGCAATCCGCTGCTGCCCCGGAGCATCCGGCTTTCGGCCTGGCTGACGCTGCACATGCCGCGGCTCTGGCAGTGGATGTGCCGAAATTTCTTGAAGGACCGACAATAATGCGCATTTTACTTGTACTGGACCGGGTGGAGAACCCCGCCAGCGCCAATGCCCTGATGGGCTTTCGGCTGGCGGAGCAGCTGCTCCGCCGCGACCATACCGTACATATTTTGACCCTCTGGGACGGCCTCCACACCCCGCCCGCCCCACCGGAGGGGGCCATGCAGCACCTGCTGGCCTTTGCCGACGAGCGCCAGATGAATGAGGCGCTGGAAAACGGCCAAAAGGGCGGCACACCGGTGCCGCTGCGGCTGGCCCGGCTAGCTGCACACCCCGCGGCTATGGCGGCGGCGTTCCGCCAGCTGGGGCTGAAGCAGCCCCGCCGCACCGTGGATAGCCGGCGGGAAATCGAGCGGCTGGACGCGGAATTTCACTTTGACGCAGTCTGTGCCGTCTGTGCACCCTACCGCACGGCGTTTGCGCTGGAAGCTGCCGCCATCCGCGGGAAGAAATTTTTGTGGCAGCTGGACCCCTATGCCTCCAACCGGGACTACACAGCCCCGGGCGGCTTTGCGCGGGAGGGGCAGCTGCTGGACGCGCTGGACGGGACCTTCGTCACGCCGCAGGCTCTGCCCGACTACACCGACGGCGCACCGCTGGCCCCGTGGCGGGAAAAGGTACACGTTCTGGGCTTTCCAACGCTGCTGCCGCGGGTGATGGAGCCGGTGGAACATGACGATATACAGTGTGTTTTCTGCGGCAGCCTGCACCCCGGTATGCGGGAGCCCGGCTTTGCGCTGGCGCTGTTCCGCGCACTGCACGACGA
>ULWD01015402.1_pt1 | contig 13634 bp, 35 predicted proteins | sample 1960011 | NCBI WGS metagenome assembly ULWD01 (sample SAMEA4835803, study PRJEB28245) | human gut metagenome | biome: gut microbiome; material: fecal sample | place: Denmark | collected 2008 | reverse complement strand
ATGTTTGAGGTTATGTTGGTTTATTCATTTAACAAAGGCCATGCTTGTGGATATTCCCTTGTAGCTGTTGAAGAAATGTTTTATAAGGTTTATTATCCAATTCAATTTTGGTTTGGCAAAATTAAGTATGCACCAAACGAAGATATGTATGATAAGTATTGCAGTTATGCTTCCAAAGATGGTTGTGTTATTTTCTTGCCACATATCAATTATTCTGATGTTAAAACAAAGATTAGAAAAGTTGATGGTGAATATTGTTTACAACGTGGTATTTCAGAACTAAAAGGTGTAGGCGAAAAAGCTGCAGTTGAAATTGTGGCTGAAAGAAAACGACATGGAATATTTACTTCATATGATAACTTCTATGACCGTTGTAAATCAAGAGTTGTTAATTTGCGTGTACTTAAAATAATAAAGGAACAAGGTGCTGGTGAATTTAATAAAAAGACTTATATAAGTCGTGTAACAAAATATAACAGTGCATTGCTTAGTAGAACTATTAAGTAGGAGGTACCATGTTAAAGCTGATAAAACTTTGGAGTGTTCATTACCAAACTTTAGAACGTGGGGAAGCAAAAGCTTTGTTTTATACTTATGTTAATAAAGATCAAGGATTGACCCTTTATATTATTAAGAATAAATTAATGGGTATTAATAAGAAAGTTAGTAAACTTGAAGGTAATGATTACTTCAAAGAAATATTAGCTAATTATAGAAATGTTAAGGTTAATAAAATAATTGATGAAACTTTAGAAAAATAATTGTTTACAAAAAGAAATAAATGTGGTATAATGTAAATAAATAAAAAAACCGAGGAGGTATTAAAAATGATTGAAGTAAAAGACCATCCTGAAATGGAGGAATATTTGATGGTTGAACGGGCAAAAAGAAATATGTCAAAATTTGAGGAAAGTGAAATTAAAACAAGGATTTCTGCAATGGAAAAGGAAGAGCTTGTATTTGCAATTAAATACTTTCCTACTGAGGTTATTCAGAATGAATTGACAAGACGTATGCAAAAAGCAAAAAGACTTGATGCAAAGATCAAGGAATTATACAAGGAGGCTCAGGAAGTATGAGGATGTGGCATAAAAGTTTAATTGATGTTTTACCAGATAAACAGTTGATTGCACAGTGGAGAGAGTTATGTGCAATAGTTGGTAGCATTAAAAAGAATGGTACCCCAAACCATTTACTTGTTAATAAAGTAATGTGGTATAATAAATCTCACTTCTATAATTATTGCTGTTTAGTTTGTAATGAAATGTTTAACAGAGGATTTGAGCCAACAGACGAATCAAGGAATAAGATTTTGGAATATGTTAGTGATGAAGAGAGGCAGGTAGGATCCTCAATCAGTATTGTAGAATTATATCAATCCTGGATGAATGATCGTTACCTGCTTCAGTGTTTTTATAATCTTCAAGAGAAATTTGATTGTGGGGGTATTGATCCTAATGAATGGAAGTGGATTGTTGAAAAAGTAAAAAAACAAGGCTTTGAGTGGGAGGTAAAGCTTTGATGTATATGAAAGATATAATTGATATGAACCGAAATGAATTGTTAAATGAAGCAGGTTTATTTATGTTGATTTTTGAAAACAAATATCTTGGTATTACTTATGATATTGAAGATGGAAGAGTTTCAAGAAGTTATAAAAATATAATGGAAGAGGTGTGTGTTTAATGCCAAAAACAAATAAGGAAGGAATTATCAAATTATGTAATGAAATAAATAAAAAGGAAGGGGAGGGATCTATTTATACAATAGGTTCAAAACATTCTAATTTAAAAATAAATAGATTTTCAACAGGAATAGAAGATCTTGATAAAATTATTGGGGGTGGTATTCCAGAAGGAAGGGTTGTTGAAATATTTGGATCAGAAGGGTCTGGGAAAACAACGTTGCTTTATCATTTATGTGGATTGCAGGATATTTGTTTAGATATTCCAATTGAAGGGACGTTTGATTCCGAACGTGCTAAGATATTTGGAAATAGACCGAAACAGATGTTGGTATATCGTGCAAAATATGGGGAAGATGCTTTTAATAAAACAATCAAGTTTGCAAAACTAGGAACACCTTTAATTGGTATTGATTCTGTCCCATCAATGGTCCCAAAGGAAGATGTTGAAAAGGTCATGAAATCTGCTGATAAGGATTCTATTGAGGAACAAAGAATTGGTGGTGTTGCTAGGTTAATGAATAAGTACTTACCACCTATTGAGGAAATAATTGAAGTAACAGGAACAACGATTATCTTTGTTAATCAGGTACGTGATAAAATGCAAGCAATGTTATTCGGGGATAAAACTGATACTCCTGGTGGTAGAAAATTAAAACACGCTTGTTCATTAAGAATACAGGTTGCAAGAAGGGATTGGATTAAAATTCCAAACAAGAACCCAGCTAATTCTGCAAAAGACGAAGTGATTGGTTTTATTATGAAATGTAAGGTGGTAAAATCAAAGGTATGTAACCCATTAGGGGAATGTGAAATTCCATGCTTCTTTGATCGTGGTTTTGTTTCTTTTGAGGATGTTGATTCAATCCGTAAGGAGATAATGAGGAAGCGTGCTGAAGAGTTTGGTAAACGGGTTCCAAAAGAATTTATGGAGGATGAATATGAAGATTAGTGCTAAAGTTATTATTTTAGGAAGTTCCTGGGATGTTAAGCTAAGAAGTAAAAAAGAAGATGAGTATTTAGTAAATGCAGACGGATATTGTGATAAGACTATGAACTTAATTGTTGTTAAAACAAATGATGAAAATGATTCTCTTGGAAATTGGGAAGAGTATATGAGAAAAGTTTTAAGGCATGAGTTGATTCATGCATTCTTATTTGAATCTGGTTTACATGAGGAATTTATGCACCCAGGAAGAGGGCATGATGAAGCATATGTTGATTGGTTTGCTGTTCAAATGCTAAAAATAAAAACTGCTTACGATTGTGTATTGGCACAATTAGAATTATAGTGGTATGATGAGAAGGAGGAAAGTGAAGATGACGTGTTATAATTTTATTAATCAAGTAAAAAAATGGTTGAGGATTTTAGAATAAAAAATGAATGTGATCCAAATGTAATTATTATTAAGGATTTTATTTGGGAAATATTAAAAGAAACAATTGTAAAACAATTTTCTGTTGTAAATATTGACAAGGAAATTGAAATTGACTTTGAAATTGATATTACAAAAATAAAGATATGTGGATTAAGTTTGGTTGTTGTTGATGAAGGGATGTATAAATTTATAGATTGGGATTTTACAGTTGGTATGCTTGATTCATATTATCAAAGATCTATTAAGGATAGAAAGGGTGATGAGTATGCGGAGGGTTGTGAAAACAAAATGCAGGATTAAAAGATATTCTATATATAATGTTGCACCAACTAATTTTTCAGCTATTTTTATAGAGTGTAAGCCACAACAAATATGGGGATATGTAAAGTTTGAGGATAAGGTAGATTTGATTAGGGACAATGTTAGTATGTATATTTCAATATCTGATTTTGAAGAAAATTGGGAGGTTATTGATGATGGGAAGAATGAGTAAGAAGGATTATTATTTAGGTATTGCATTAGCTGTTTCAAAACGATCCCCATGTTTAAGAAGACGTTATGGTTGTATCATTGTAAAGAATGATGAGATAATTGCAACTGGGTATAATGGATCACCAAGAGGTGAGTTGAATTGTTGTGATTGTTACGAGGAATGTCCGAGAAAGGATAAACCACATAATTCTGGGGATTATTCAGATTGCACATCAGTTCATGCTGAGCAGAATGCTATGTTATCAGCAGCAAGGAAAGATATGATTGGTGCAACAATGTATTTGGTAGCAGAAGAGGTTTATTTCAATCTTAAGGGGATTCATTTATGGGGTAAATTTAAAGATATAAAACCATGCCCTATTTGTGAACGTATGATAAAGAATGCAGGAATTAAGGAGGTTGTAACGTGGGGGTAATTGATGATATTAAAAATGATTCAATAAGAAATGGTTCTAAAGTTCAATCAACAGAATCAGCAAAGTTAGAAGTAATACTTAATAAAATGTTTTTTTTGGAAAAGGATATTGAAGGGGAAGTTGATTTTATAAGAAAGGTAATGACAAGGGGGTTGGAAACTCAGGAAAGAGTTGGTCTTCATGCTTCTGCAATGATTGTTTCGGATAATAAATTTTGTGTTAGACAACAGGTTTTAAGTTTATTATTTAAACAATTACAAGGGGAACAAATTCCTGTTAAATTAAAAAGAATATTTGAGGAAGGAAATGCAATCCACGAAAAATGGCAGAGAATGTTTATACGGGCTGGATATGCAAAAGCAAAAACACTAGATAGAACTAGGTTTGATGAGGATTATAAAATAAGTTATACTCCAGATATTGTTTGTCGTATACCTGAATTTTTTGATGGGGCTATGATTGTAGAAGTAAAATCTGTAAATCCTATTCAATTTAGAAAAATGACTTCACACCCTACTGCACATAGTCAGTTAGAGTTTTATATGAATGAATGTATAAAAGAAGCAAAACGAAAAGGAACGTGGAACGGGAAAGATTATACAAAAGGTTTTGTTTTGTGTGATGATAAAGGAGGTCAGGATTTTAAAATATTTGTTTATGATTTTGAAAAAGAAACTGTTGCTCCATTTATTGATAGGTGTGAAGCTGTTAAATTCCACTATAATAAATTCTTAAAAGAAAAGAAAATGGTTGCAAGAAATGAAAAGTGCACATCTTATAATTGTAAAATGGCTGAAAAATGTCCAATGAAAGATGCTTGTTGGAATAAAGGAATGGGAAGGATTAGATTGTAATGCCAAAGCCATTAATGAATTATGAAGGTAGATGTGGATCATGTAAACATTTTGCATTTGTTGTATTGAATGGTGTGTTAAGATATAGAGGATATTGTGATTGTGCTCCTATGAATCTATTTAACAATAGAGATGGAAAAGGAAATGTATATGTTGCAAGGCATAGTAATTATAGGCAAGCATCACAAAGAAAGTGTAGGAGATATGAGGAGTAAAAGAACATCAGTTATAAATCTCGGGGAATGTGCTATATGTGGCAATGATATTTATGAACATAAAAATGGAAAAATTGAAAATGTGATAACAAAAAGAAATACTATTGTAAGATTTAATTCAGAATGTTACAAAGAAATGTTAAGGAAGCAAAGGGATGGTGGTGGAAATTAGTAAAGATATTTCAACGCAATATACAAAATACAAAAATAAAAACTGTGGAAGAAATTATTATGCTAGGTTTGTGGAAAGTAAAATAAAAAATATAACTCCAAGAGAATATGGGGAATTTAAAAATATGAAAGGAAAAGTAAAATGATTATTAAAAGGCATAAGGAAATACGTTGTGATATTTGCAATAGTAATATTGGAAGGGATTTTTTATTATCAAGAGATAAACGGGTTGTTAGAATTAAATGTTACAATGTTGAATGTGATGGTAAATTAGAAATAAATAAAAATATTGATTTATGTTGGTCCTGTTATAGGGCTTTAATGAGGGAAGTAAAAGCTAATGTACCTACACAAATCGAAGTATAATATAGGTGATACAATTTATTATATTCCAAGAGGAATAAAAATAAAATGGGATGTATATATTTTAAAAGGAACAATTAATAAAATAAATATCTTTAAAGATAAAATTTCTTATAATGTTGTAAATTTTGAATTGATTTTAAATAAAACAAATTATCCTGTTAATTATCAGAAATTTGCTTTGTTTGATGAATCAATGATTAATCCTGAAAATGAACTATCAGGGAATCCATTGTTTTTTACTTCAAAAGAGCTTTGTAAAGCATATATAAAAAGGAGATTAAAACGTGGCTAAATATTGTCCGTTATATAATTCCAAAGTTATCTATTTAGATTGTTTAGAATGTGAAAATAAAATATGTAAAAAGGAGAATAATAAAAATGTCAATGTATCAGGATCAAACATTAACAGACTTAATGGGAGAAAGAGGATTCAAATTCCACGATGTAACAAAGTTACAGGAAAGCAATAAATATTGTTTTCGATTTGTAAAAAGTATTGTTATCTGTGAAGTAATTGCAAATGGTATTTACAGATTTATTTATACAAACAAAGAAATATTAGGTTGGGTTACATCAGGATGGTTAGATCAGGTAACAAACAATGATTTATTTAATGAACGGTTATTATTGTTTATCAAAACAATAGAACCTTTGGTAAATGTTTATGGGGAAGAATAAAATAATTATTGGTATAGATCAATCCTATCAAGATACTGGTATTGCAATAGGTTTGAATGGTGAAATAAAAACTGCAAAGGATATTGAACTTCATTCTTTAAAAAATAATTCATTAAGACGGGAACGTTTGAGGGATCAATTAAAAATGATGTATGGATTTGCTTATGATAAAGCAAGTAAGTACGATGCCTCTGTAACAGTCCTAATCGAGCGAATAAGGCTCCAATCACAAGGCTTCCTTAACATTGATTACATAAAGTCAATAGGTGCCTTAAATGCTCTTATATGCGATGTAGCAATGTATTATAATTTTCCTGTTTATTCTGTTGATACACGTGCTTGGAAATCAACTGTAATAGGAACATCAAAAACACAAAACAATCCTTATGGAATAGATCCACATAAATGGCCAACAATTCTTTGGTGTATAAATCATGGGTATGAACACTATATTAAATATCCAATAACAAGCAACAGGAAACAAAAAGGAGTAATAACCAAAAACAATGAACGATACTCTTACAATGATAATACAGCAGATTCTATTGGCATTTGTTTGTATGGATTTACTCCTAACCCAAAAATAAAGGAGGAACATTAATGGGGAAGAAAATATATGACTGGGTTAAATTAAAACCTGAAATCATGGATCTTGTTAATCAAGGCAAATCAATACATGACGTTCTAGACTACATTGCTGAAAAATACCAAAAATATCCTGAGCCTGGTTTTATATCTAATAAAATAAAAATATGGAAAAAGGAGGAACAGAATGGCTAAATCTTCATACCATGTTTGTTACCATTGCAAAGACAGAACCGTTGGTTGTCATGCTTCCTGTAAATTATATCAGGATGAAAAGAAAGAACGTGATAAACAAATGGAGCAAATAACAAATGAAAACATTATAGGTTCTACAATTCATAACTTACAAAAAGAACGTTATTATAACCGTAACAATCGACAACGTAAAGTATACAAAACACATAAACGTTAACATACCTCTGAGGCATCGTCTGATGCCTCTATTTTCGAGTTTAACATTCCCATTGACACATTATCCCATAACGATCCCAAACCGTCTGTATGGTCAAAATACGACGTCATAATCACATCATGTTTTACACCCTGTTGACAAATTATTAAAAATCCGTTATAATCCATTCATAAACAACAAAAACAAACACTTTTAGGAGGTAAAAGTAATGGAAAATCCATATTTAAAAATTCAAAATGATATTGAAGAATTGCAAAAAGGAATTAACAATTATATTGATTCAATCTGCGGTAAAAATTTATCAGATAAAAAGATTGAACTGTTAAATGAGTACTCAAGTTCCACAAAAGAAACTCTTGAAAAGCAAATAGAAGTTTATGAAGAACGAATAAAATATATTGAATATATGTTACAAAAATACAATATAGAACTTAATTCAAATAACGAAAGAAATAATTTAATAAATTTACAAAATGAAGCGGAAGAAGCTCTTAAAACAATATTTCAAATGGAGGATTTAATAAATGGATAGAAGGAGTATAAATCAATAATGAACCATGTTATTAATTATTTAACATTATTAAATTTAAAATGTTATGAAACATTCTTTACTCTAACAGAAGAGGAACAACAATTTGTTGCAGAACTTGCTTCACAAACAATTTATAGTTGTGAACAAATTGCAAGATGGTATTTAGAAAATAGAAAAGATAAAAATAAAACAAAAATGGAGGTTTTTAAATTATGTCAAACTTTTTAATTGATGAGATGGGAGCTTAATAAAACTAAAGAAATTTATCTTGTTGGATATTATGAATGATTTTTATTTCTTATAAACTGATTGGAGATGTGAATATGTATCAAGAATTAAAAGGAGAGTTTAAATGAATAATAAAAATATGTATATCATAATCAAAAGAGAAGACGCACAAAAATATTTATCAAATGATGAAATTAAAAAGTTAGTAGGTATGATTGAAAAAATAAGTGATGGTAGAATGGAAGATAACAAACATCCAAGCAATACTTATTATGTATGTAACACAGATGAACCATATGCAAATGCTGTTCATAATGTAATTCTTGGTGGAGAGGCATTAAAAAATAGTAGTTCTTATCGTCCCCGATGCTTGTGGCACTTCATATGTCAAGTGTTTTCATATAAATGCTTCAGAAGATGAATATGGCTTTTCTGATTATTAGGAAGAAAATTAACACTATGATTCTAAAATTAATATGATTCTAAAATTAAATAGAAGAGTATGGTGCTTGGTGTGATTGTTGAAAAATAACTATTGACATTTATTTTTATTTGTGGTATAATAAAAACATAATTAAATAATAAATTATTTAATAATGTTATATATAATATTATATATTAATCTATTGTTTAATTATATAAATAACATTACTGTTAAAATATTTTTGTAAGAAAGGTAAAAGGTAAAAAATGAAAAAGAAAACAAAATTCAAAAAAGACATTATGGCTGTTTTACATGATGTGTTACAAAATCAAATTTTTATTATGAATGTATTAAGTAATTCTAAAGAATTTGAAAATCAGAGAAGAGTATTAATGCAAGGTATTGTTAGTACAAATAATGCAATCAAAATTAATATTGCTCCTTGGTTAAATTATGAAACAGAATTGGATAAGAATGATGATTGATTTTAGTAAATCCCCATGTTGTTATTGGTCAGATAATTGGAAAGCTAGTTATTTACAAAGGCAAATTCTTGTACATTCTATTATGTATTATGAAATGTCGGAAACTGTAATTGAAGATTTTCAATTTGATAGTATGTGTAAACAACTTATTCAGTTGTCAGAAAAAATGGGTGATGATTATAAAGGAACTCAGTATTATAAATATTTTTATGATTTTACTGGGGAAACAGGTTATTACTTTTATGATCGTCTTAGTAAAAATGATAAATCTTATTTAAAGAAAATTATTGATGTAGTGTTAAGAAACTACAAAAGTGGAGGATCAAAATAAATGGCTATTAGAATGCGTGTAAACAACAATAAAGATTCCCATTGCTTTAACTGTAATACAACATGGATTAATACTCCTGTAATGTATGATCTTTCTATTGGTTATGAACATAAACAAAAAATATTACCTGTTTGTAAAAAATGCATTGATGAACTTTTTACAAAAACATTAAAAGCTTCTACAATGTGGGATGCAAAGGTAAAAACAAAAGAAGATCAAGAAAGAATCCGTAGGTCAAAACAAGGTACTATTCCAAAAGGAGAGCCTTGGTCAGTGTCAAAAAATAAAAAGGATTATGAGGAGGATTAGCAATGGCAGTTAATGATGAAACTAGAATGACTTTTGAAGAAGTCATTGCTAAGATCGAACAAATTAAAAGGGAATCTTTAGAAAATAAGAAAATGGTTGCTATTCTCCAAAATAATTTGTTAGATACAAATAACAAATATTTAAAAGAGCATGAAGAAAGAGTGAAACTTGAAAAACAAATTGAACACTATCAATGGTTGTTATCAGTAAATGGTATTATTGTCGAGGAGGATGATTTAAAATGATTATTTTTGTTGAAGGAAATAAAGTTGATATTTCAGAATTTATTAATGGCTTTAAAAGCTCTATTGCATTTATTGGGGATAAATTGAAAGTAAACCTTGATGTTGCAAAAGATAAAATCAAGGTTATCGAAGAAATGCATAGAATTATGTGTGAGCAGAAGAAAATAATTGATGGGTTAAGGAAAAAGATTGATTCTGAAAAAAGCAGTGATTGTAAGGATGAAGAGGGTGAATTTAAACCTGAATTTATTATTCAAAATTTAAAATTAAGAAATAGAATTTTAAATGATAACTATTCAAGTGCTATAAAAAATAATGAGGAACTTTCACATCAGGTTAAAGAATTGAGTAGATTGAATTCTGAAAAGGAAGACGAAATTCTTGATCTTGAAAAAGAAAAGAAAAAGTTGTATGATGAATTGCAAAAGGAAAAAGCAATAAATCGTAGACTTAGGAATACAATTAAAAATATTGTTAAAGGGGATGAGGTTGGAAAGAAATATTCAAACCCAACATTTGTTGAAGATGCTTATATTCCAAGTGATGCAATTATACCAAAAGAAGTAATTGCAGGTATAATTTTTGAAAGGCCTAAATTTTTATGAATAAAAGATCAACAAAATTTTATCGTAAGAACGAAGCAGAGGTAATGGAATCACTTGGTATGAAAGCTACAAAAAATTCTGGGAGTGGCTGGATTGAGAAGGAGGATGGGCAGAGCGATCAATTAATCTGTCAATTAAAAAGCACTGATGCACAAAGTATTAAGGTAAATCAAAAAGACATAAGAATACTTGAATACAATGCATCTGTTGCTAATAAAATTCCTTTGTTTGCAATTCAATTCTTAAATACAAATGAGGTTTGGTTGATGATTAAACCAGAGGATGTGTTTAACGTTGCAGAAGCCTTAAATGGCGCTGTTATTACAAAACGGGATAATTTATTCAACGTTGATGAAACAACGCTATATGAGGCTCCTAGGAACGTTGGAAAGGCTATTAAATCATCATCAAACGCAAGGGAACGATTCCATGAAGAAAAAAATAAAAAATATGACAAAACAAGGAGTGCAACATGAGTGTAATAACTTGTATTTATTTTAAAAATAAAATGGTTAAAGAAGTTAAAAACTTTCGCTGGCAGGTTAACGATAATTTTTATACATTTTGGCTTGATGAAGAAAAGACAAAAGCTTTATCAGTACCTGTTGAAAATATTTTGTATGTAGAAGATGTGTTGTAGAGGTAAGTGTATGAAAGGTGTAAAGGGATTAAGTGATGAACAGGTTTTGGAGTATGTTGAGGATTTCTTAAAAAGAAACGAGGATGGCCTGTTTGACATTAGAAAATATGCGGATATAGTTAACGTTCCTAAATCGACGTTACATTTTCATTTCAAAACTAGATTAAAAGAGTTAAATTATAACCTTTGGCTTAAGTATTTAACAATTGCCAATAGAAATAAATTTCTTGGCGTTAAAAAGGGTGGTAAAGCCTGTGCAAAAATTTTAAAGGAGAAAAAGAAAAATGAAAGTAATAGTAAAAGAAGTTGTCAATTATAAAGGGCATAGTATTAAATCTAACGGAAGTGTTGATTTAAGTTTTAATGCAATGTACGATCAGGCAACTGAATCAATGAAAGCATTACAGATGTTAAACAATGATGTTAAGATAACGGCAAAACTTCCTGATCAGAAGCCATTTGTTATTGGAATGTTTAGAATTAAAAGCATTTCATTTGATGGGGATGGGGAAAGTGTTTTAAAGTTCAACTCGATTAATGATTATGTTGAGCTTGACAACATGAATTCTTTAATAACTTCTGACAAGTTTACAATTCGTATGGAATCGAATGTTGAAGTTGAGTCGGGGGATGAGGAGGAAGAGTAATGGTTAAAGTTGAATACCAGGAGTTATCTTCCGCACAGATTCAGGATCAGCGTTCACTTGTGATTTCTGCCTGTTCTCGTGGCGGATATACACTTGCTCAAAGAATTGTTGTTAATGAGGGTACAAAGAAAACAAATTTGTTTTTGAAAAATGCGATTCATGTTGAGGATGAAGACGGATTGTATAATCTTCGGGATGCATTGAATGATGCTATTGAAATTATCAATAAAAAATAATTTTGAAAAATTTTTAAATTTGCTATTGACACATTTTGATCGAAGTGTTAAAATGACAATGTAATCAACCAAACCGCCGTGGTTGATTACTCCCGCAATACCTTAACAAAAAGCTGTTCGGGGCATATGAAGCAAAGTTTGATTCGGTGATTGCCGCAACATTGCGAAGGATATGTCCTGGATGGCAAAAGGTAATAAACAACAATGTTGTTTTATTATAAAGGTAAAATGGTCTGAGAACTATAAATAACTTTTTAATCAGCCAACTAAAATTCAAAAATGGAGGAAAAAGAAATGGCAAAGAATTGGACTGTTGCAGAAGCTGTTGAAGCTATTCTGGCAGGAGATCAGGCTGCAATTGCAGACCTTGGAAAGAGATTCCCTCGTATGACTGTTGCAATTGCAAAGATGGGAACAAATGAAGGTGCACTGGAATTAATTAAGGCATTACCGGAACACGTTACTGTTCGTAAGCTGGAAGCAAATGCTAAGGATGGCATGGAAGACGAAGTAGAAGATACTGATTCTGATGAAGATTCCGAAGAGGAAGCAACCCAGAAGAGAGGCCGTAAAGCTGCATCTGATGATGATAAGAAGGCAAAGGCTAAGGCAAGACGTGAGGCACGTAATGCTGCTAAGGCTAAGGCAGAAGCTGAGGATGATGAGGATGAAGAGGAATCTGAGGATCAGGAAGAGGAAGCAGAAGAAGTTGATTATTCCGGTATGAACGCTGTTGAATTGTTTAAGCTTTGTAAGAAGCGTGGTATTACCTGCCAGCCTAAGCAGAAGACTAAGGTTTACATTGATCTGTTAAAGGCTGCTGATGAAGATGCAGAAGATCAGGATGAAGAAGAGGATGATGATTGGGGCGAAGAAGAAGAGGAAGCTCCAAAGAAGAAGCCCGGAAGACCTGCTAAGAAAGCAAAGGAAGAGAAACCTGCTAAGAAGGCCGCAAAAGCTGAAGACGATGATGACTGGGACATTTAATTTGAAGTATGACTTTGAATTTATGAATCCGCCGGTTGAGTAAATAACAGATATTGAGCTTTGAAAAAGGAGTTAGCATTGATCGGCATTATAGCTGATTTGTGTTGAACTCCTTTTTTTTAATTTGTGAGGTGTATATGACAACTAACGAACTTTTAGGATTAGATTATACTGTTGAAGAAAATAAGAAATTAATTCAAAAAGCATTAAGAAGAATTAAACCTTTTGAGGATAAACCTTTAAATGAAGATATTCCTTTATTGACATTGGAATTACTTGTGGGTAAATATGAAAGAAAATATAATCTTATGATTAATTATATATGCCCTACATTTGTTCCTGGGGAAAGAAATTTGTATTGTGCTACAATTAAGAAAAAGGATGAAACTGGAATCCTTGAATTTATTTATGCAACAGAATTGTATGAATTGTTTGCAAAGATCTCAATTTATTTCTTTTATTGTGTAAGTAAGGAAAAGGTAAAACCTGTTGACTGGAAAGAATTTAAAAAGAAAATGGAAGAAAGACTTGGTAGTAATAATAAATAAGGAGTTGCTTATGAAAGTAAAGATATATACAGATGGTGCCTGTTCTGGTAATCCTGGGCCAGGAGGATGGGGCGGGATAATTAATTATCCAGGATTAAGTAAAAAGATATCAGGATTTATGGGGAATACAACAAATAACCAAATGGAGTTACTAGCTGTTATTT
>ULWD01059815.1_pt1 | contig 13683 bp, 10 predicted proteins | sample 1960011 | NCBI WGS metagenome assembly ULWD01 (sample SAMEA4835803, study PRJEB28245) | human gut metagenome | biome: gut microbiome; material: fecal sample | place: Denmark | collected 2008 | reverse complement strand
GCATAGCAAAAACTTCAGATTTTGCCGCTAACGGGATAAACAAATACGAAGTAGCGTCGTTTTGTAAAGAAGGAATTATTGAAAGAATTCGCAGAGGATTTTATCAACTCCCACAAAGTAAAAGTATTACAGAAGAACAGCTCATACGAGAGTTCCTTCCACAGGGAATTATTTGTGTGGAGTCCGCTTTGTTTCATTATGGATACAGTGATTTTTCTCCTCGTGAATGGTCGATTGCTGTACCAAGGACGGCAACCCGTGTTGTAAAGAGCATTGAAGAATTTCCTATGAAGGCTTACTATATTCAAAAGGAATTTTTAGATATAGGTAAGTCCGTAAGCAATTTTAACGGCGTAATACTGCCCGTGTATGATCGTGAACGAACAATATGCGATTGTTTTAAGTACCGTACAAAACTTGACAACGAGATTTTTAATAAGGCGGTCAATGTATATGCTGTGGATGAAAAAAAGAACCTTGCAAATTTGTCTAAGTACGCAAAAGAAATGAAACTATACACTAAGGTTATGAATGTAATGGAGGTACTGCTAAATGGCTGATATAGCTGCATCTGTGTTGGCACGGCTCAAAAATAAAGCGACTGAAAGCGGTAGAAGCTATCAGCTATGCTTGCAACTCTTTTGCCAAGAGGAATTTTTGCGCCGTTTGGAAAAATCCAAGTATGCTGAGAACTTTGTGTTGAAAGGCGGTTTGTTCCTATATTCTATTACTGACTTTGATAGCCGAGTGACAGTTGATGTAGATTTTTTGCTTCGGAAAATCCCCAATACACCGGAACAGTTAAAGAGTATTCTCGAAGAAATTATCGTTGTTCACACCGGCAATGATTTTGTGACTTTTGAGATAAAGGATGTTGCGCCTATCGCCGTCCAGAAGAAGTATGCAGGCATCGGAGCATCAATGGTTGCCCATATAAAAAATACTCGAACCCCCTTTGGCATTGATTTCGGTGTTGGTGATGTCATTGTGCCGAAGCAGGAAAGGCGAAAAATACCCACTCAGCTTGGTGATTTTGCTGCACCCACAGTTAATACGTATTCCATTGAAACGACTGTTGCTGAGAAAATTGATGCAATCCTTAGCCTGATGGAATTTTCCAGTCGTATGAAAGATTATTACGATATTTATTATCTTGCTAATAAGTTCGATTTTGACGGTAATGTACTGACCGAAGCGCTCAGCAGAACCTTTCAGAACCGTGAGCACAATTTTACGGTAGAACAATTTGAACAAGTTATGAGTTTCGATGAAGATATGGCAATGCAGAAAAAATGGAAAGCGTTTGTCCGTAAAATCGACACGAAAACGGATGATTACAGTACTGTGTTGAAAACAATAAAAGTATTTCTGACAAAACCGTATATAGCAGCGGTTGAGGGCAAAGAATTTACTGAAAAATGGTATGCCGCTAATGGCAAGTGGATGTAATAGGGGGAAGAGTATTATGAATAATCAAATTGTAGACGAATTTGATAAAGTATGAGACCATTATAGGGTAGGGAGTATCAAAATTCCTGCCCTTATTTATTGTTGTTGCATAGCCTGCGAAATTTGGAAAAATCTTGCGATGGGTTCTGCTTGAAGCCATGACGCATATCTATTTATAATAGAACGGTACGTGAAAAAAGTAGTTTTGTAGTCATGGAGGTAGTTTAATGGAAAAATTAAACATTACAACTACAAAGGATAATGAAAAAGTATACAAAATCCTGGGGGATCTGATGAATGCCAACAAGGAATTCCAAATTATGATCACGGTTCCTTCTACGAAAAATGCCAAAGACAGCACAGTAAAAGCGACAGAAAAAAAGGAACAGACCCAGGAAGTCATCCATGACTTGGAAAAGGATGTCACGGATATGATCCATGAGATCGGAGTCCCGGCACATATCAAAGGGTATCAGTATCTGCGGGAAGCTATCATGATGTCGGTGGAGGATCCGGCGATGATCAGTTCCATCACGAAGATCCTGTATCCCACCATCGCCAAGCGTTTTCAGACCACACCCAGCCGCGTAGAGCGCGCTATTCGCCATGCCATTGAGGTTGCCTGGAGCAGAGGGCGCATGGAGACCCTGGATGCCATGTTCGGTTACACGATCGACACGGGCAAAGGCAAACCTACCAATTCGGAATTTATCGCGTTGATCGCTGACAGGATCCGACTTTCTTACAGAAACTGAGGCAAAACCGCAGACTCTAAAAGATTTGTAAATTATCGCTGCCCTCTTTTCTATGAATCGTAAACATGGTATAATCAATCTATGTTTTGAAATACAAGCCGTAGCATATGTGGAGGGTTTACATGAAAAAAATTCTTTTTGCCGCATCGGAAGGAGTACCTTTTATCAAGACCGGAGGACTTGCGGATGTCGTAGGATCTTTGCCGAAGTATATTGACAAGGAGTATTTTGATGTAAGAGTGTTTATTCCGAAGTATACCTGTATGAAGCAGGAGATGAAGGATAAACTCAAGTATGTGACACATTTCTACATGGATTTCAACTGGCAGAATGTGTACGTAGGTGTTCTGGAAGCGGAAGAAGCCGGGGTGCATTATTATTTCATTGATAATGAGAGCTATTTTGGTGGTTTCAAGCCTTATGGGGATGATCCCAGATATGAGATCGAAAAGTATGCATATTTCTGTAAGGCAGTGCTGTCGGCATTACCGCTTTTGAATTTCCAGCCGGATCTGATCCATTGCCATGACTGGCAGACAGGCCTGATCCCTGTATACCTGAAGGAGCGTTTCCATGGTGGAGATTTCTACCGCAACATGAAGTCCGTTATCACCATACATAACCTGAAGTTCCAGGGAAAATGGGACGTGAAGACGGTGCAGAGCATTACCGGACTGCCGGAGTATTATTTTACCTCTGACAAGTTAGAGGCTTATAAGGATGCGAACCTGCTGAAGGGCGGTATCGTATTCGCGGATGCGGTGACTACCGTAAGTGATACCTATGCGGAGGAGATTAAGACGCCGTTCTACGGTGAGGGTCTGGACGGACTGCTGCGTGCGAGAAGTCATGATCTGCGCGGTATCGTCAATGGTATCGACTATGGAGAGTTCAATCCGGAGACAGACAAAAATATCGTAAAAGCCTATAATGCAGTGAATTTCCGCAAGGAAAAGGTGAAGAATAAGCGTGCCCTGCAGGAAGAGCTTGGACTTCGCGTAGATGATAAGAAGATGATGATCGGTCTGGTATCCAGACTGACAGACCAGAAGGGGCTGGATCTGATCGCTTATGTGATGGATGAACTTTGCCAGGATGATATCCAGTTCGTGGTACTGGGCACCGGTGAGGAACGTTACGAGAATATGTTCCGTCATTTCGACTGGAAGTATGGAGACAAGGTGTCTGCCAACATTTATTATTCGGATGCACTGTCCCATAAAATCTATGCGGCTTGTGATGCTTATCTGATGCCGTCCCTGTTCGAACCCTGCGGTCTGAGTCAGTTGATCGCGCTGCGCTACGGTACCGTACCTATCGTCAGAGAGACCGGCGGACTGAAGGATACTGTACAGCCCTATAATGAGTATGAGAGCACCGGTACCGGCTTCAGCTTTACGAATTACAATGCACACGAGATGCTGAATACAATCCGCTATGCGGAGCATATTTACTATGACAGGAAGAGAGAGTGGAATAAGATCGTGGATCGTGCCATGGCCACTGACTACTCCTGGAAGGTATCTGCCGGGAAATATCAGGAGATGTATGACTGGCTGATCGGATAAAGAACTGAAATAAGGTAAGATAACATATGGCAGATAAGAACAGTTCCAAGAACAATTTTATCATGCAGGCGGGAATTCTGGCGGCAGCCGGAATCATCAGCAGAATCATAGGGCTCCTTTACAGGGGCCCTTTACAGAGTGTCATTGGGAATCTGGGACTTGGCTATTACCAGTCAGCGTATAACTATTATACGATCATTCTGTTGATTTCCTCTTATAGTATTCCCTCGGCAATTTCCAAAGCTATCGCACAGAAGCTGGGAGAGAAGGAATATCGCAACGCCCACAGATTGTTCCACGGAGCCATGATCTATGTACTGGTGGTTGGCGGTATAGCCAGCCTTTTTCTGTTTTTCGGAGCGGGATTATTCGTGTCCGGAGCAGCAGTCACAGTACTGCGTACCTTTGCACCGACGATCTTTGTCTATGGTATCCTGGGTGTTCTGCGGGGATATTTTCAGGCACATAAGAGCATGGCGCAGACCTCCGTATCACAGATCCTGGAGCAGATCGCCAATGCGGTAGTCAGCGTAGGCGCGGCATATCTTCTGATCCAAATGTTTATGGGAACGATGGAGGTTCCGGCTGATCAGGCAGGGCAGGTGATGAGAGCAACCTACGGTGCCGTGGGAAGTGCACTGGGTACCGGCGTCGGCGTATTAGTGGCGTTGCTTTTTATGGCGGGAGTCTATGCTCTGAATCGTGGAATGATCCTGCGCAGAGTGCAGCGTGACAGGCATGAACATGTGGATTCCTACGGACAGATATTCAAGACGATCACACTGGTGGTGACCCCGTTTATTTTGAGTACGGCTGTATATAACTTAAGCAGTACGGTCAACAACAGTATCTACACCAAATGGTATCCGTCTCTTCGTAATCTGGATACGGTATCTATTTATGAAAAATATGGTATTTTCTCCGGACAGTCCCTGACAATGTCCAATATTCCCATAGCCTTTGCATCTGCTATGGCATCTGCTATGATCCCTTCCGTAGCACAGCTGATGGCAGCCCGGGATGTGAAGGGAGCCAGAGAGAAGATCGGATTGGCAGTGAAGACTACCATGGTGATCTCGATTCCCTGCGCTGTGGGACTTTTTGTATTAGCGAAGCCGGTGATCAGTCTGCTGTTCACGAACAAGACGGCAGAGGAACTGAACCTGGCAGCAGCCCTTCTGATGACATTGTCATTGTCGGTTATCTTTTATGCATTGTCGACATTAAACAGTTCCATTTTACAGGGGTTGGGCAAAGTCAATACCCCGATCATCAATGCGGGGATCTCGCTGGTGGTGCAGACGGTGGCAGCAGTATTGCTTTTGATGTTCACGAGTCTGGATCTGTACAGCATTGCCATCGCCAATACGCTGTATTCCGGTATGATGTGTGTGCTGAACCAGTGGGCGGTAAGAAGAGCGGTAGGCTACCGACAGGAGATCGTAAAGACTTTTGTCATTCCGGTGTTCGCCTCTGCATTTATGGGAGCGGCAGCCTGGGCAATCTACGAAGGTCTGTATATGGTGACGAAGTCCATGCGGATCTCTGTCATTCCGGCGATCATGATCGCTGCGGTAGTCTATTTTGTCATGCTGATATTGATGCGGGGCATCACGGAGCAGGAGCTTCGCAGCTTCCCGAAGGGATATCTGTTGGTAAAGGTGGCGAAGAAGTGCCGCTTATTGAGATAACGGATCTCCGCCATTCTTGAATAAGGTGATCATTTCCTGACCGACACTGATAGTGGAGGGTAGATCCGGTACATCCTCTCTGGAGAACCATTTTGCTTCACCAAGTTCGGATTCCTGCAAAGTAATCGTGGGATCACCGTCCAGCTTTGCAAAGAAGCCGATCATGGCGGAATCACTGAAGGACCAGGGCTGGGATTTGTAATAGACCAGATCGCTGACCCGTAGGCCGACCTCTTCCATGATCTCTCTGCGGGCAGCCCCTTTGAAGGTCTCGCCGACTTCCACAAAGCCTGCCACCAGTGCCCAGTGACGATAGGAACCGCCGGCGTAGCGTGTCAGCAGGATCTTGTCCTGTTCGGTATCCACGATGGCGATAATGACGGCGGGAGAGATCTTGGGATATTCAATCTGTCCGCACTCCGGGCAGATGCAGGCCCGCTCTGTGGTACTGTGAACTGTGGGATGACCACAGCGGCCGCAGAATTTCCGATCCAGACGGAAACGGTTGATCTGGGTAGCGGTGATCCCAGCGAATGCCAGATATTCCGGTTCAAAGTTACGGAACACGCCGGAAGCATAGAGATCTTCCTCCGGGAGCATGAGAGCACCGGTGTCCTCCGCGGTCTTGCGAAAGAATGCCCTGTCATCAATAGAAAAGAGATATTCGCAATCCAAAAAGAAACGTTCCAGGGACTGCTTTACACCAAGCAATTTATGAACCTCCTCGAAGGTAGGAAGATATACCTGAGGATGCTTCACAATATCTGCATTCATGGAAGCATCCGCAGCAACAGCATTCTCTGCAGGGGAGGGCAGATATACCTTCTCTCCATCAAATAACAGCAGATAATCGGAAGGCTTTGGCTCCTGATTTCGGAATTCCGGATAATATTTATGCGGTTCAATCTTGTGGATCATCATAGGGCATTTCTCCTTTTATGGCTATTTTTTAGAAAGTGTTCATAAGAATATAGTAGTCCACCGTGAGGGGACTGTCAAATGCAACAGTTCGACTGAACTGTTGTGGAAATTATTTGAGATTCCGGTATATTTGTGTTAAAATGTTTTGTAACTGTTCTGGGACGTTCATTCCACGAAGACCCCGACGGACAGTTATGAAATTTATCAGAAAATACAGCATGAGAGTGTTGTGAGGAATGGAGATTCGTATGTTACAGATGATCTTGCCGGAGGGAAGCAGTTCTCTCCTTGCTTTTTTTGGAATTCTTTTTGCTTTTGGTGCTACGGTACTGGCAACGGCGAAATTAAGTCCGTATCTGCCCAAGGATGCCGGAAGAGAATTTGCCCATGATGGAAAATTGTCCGCGGGGAAACCCAGAGGCGCCGGAATTATTTTTGTCCTGGCATTTGTGGCATCTGTTCTACTGTTTTCGCTTTTAAGCGCAGAGCTGGTGATCTATCTGCTGCTGATCGTGGTATGCATGATGACGGGATTTCTGGACGATGCTTCCAAGACTCCATGGGGTGAGTACAAAAAAGGTTTCTTAGATCTGTGCGTGGCGGCACTGGTAGCCATCACTTTTCTGAAATATAATTCCAACGTGGTGGAACTGGCGCTGTTCCATGTAAAGTTCACTCTGCCGCCTGTGGTATTCGCCATTCTCACGGTAATTCTGGTATGGACCTCCGTGAATGTGACCAACTGCTCCGACGGTGTGGACGGACTGTCCGGAACCCTGTCGATCATTACCATCATGTCCATCTATATTGTAGACCGCATGAAGGAGGTCGACGAGACCTATTCCTTCCTGATCCTATTATTTGCCGTATGTATTCTGGGATATCTGTGGTACAATGCGACACCCAGTAAGCTGATGATGGGGGATGCCGGTTCCCGGGCCATGGGATTGTTCATCAGCATCGCCATTTTGAAGAGCGGCTGCCCGTTCCTGTTTATCCCATTGGCACTGGTGCTGATCCTGGACGGAGGACTGGGACTTCTTAAGGTGTCCCTGCTTCGTTTCCTGAAGATCCATATTTTGAAAAATGTACGTACCCCCCTGCACGATCATGTGCGTAAGGTGTGGGATTGGTCCAATACACAGACCGTATTCCGTTTTGCAATCATTCAGATCATTCTGTCTTTGGCAGTGATCTATGCGATGCAGCTGTAGAAAGAAGGATTATATTATGTACGACGAATTAACACCCACAGACATTAAGAAAATGGAAGATGAGATCGAGTACCGCAAGCTGGTGGTACGTCCCAAGGCATTGGAGGACGTGAAGGAAGCCAGAGCCCACGGCGATCTCAGTGAGAATTTTGAATACTATGCAGCCAAAAAGTATAAGAATCAGAATGAGAGCCGCATCCGTTATCTGGAGAGAATGATCAAGACTGCAAAGGTCATCTCCGAGAACTCCGCAGCGGATGAGGTAGGTATCAACAACACCGTTACCGTGGAATTTATCGATGACGGCACGGAAGAGGATTACAAGATCGTGACCACCGTCCGCGGTAATTCCCTGGAAGGCCTGATCAGCAACGAATCCCCTCTGGGCAAGGCGCTTCTTGGTAAAAAAGTAGGCGATGTGGTCCATGTGCAGGTCAATGCTAATGTGGGCTATGACGTGGAGATCAAGGCACTCAAAAATACCGAGGATGACGGAGACAAGATTCGCAGCTTCTAGTACATCGTTCTGTAAATAATCAGACGAATAACTCGTATAAATTTCCATCTGCGGCATCAGAAAAGCCGGACGTAGCGGGTCGTATGCGGAACATATAAGAATAGAAAGAAAAAGGAATTATAAGAATGAAGAAATATCTGCTGTTTGATCTGGACGGCACCCTGACAGATCCTAAAATCGGAATTACTACCTGTGTGCAGTATGCACTGCACTCCTTTGGCATCGAGGAGCCGGATCTGGACAAGCTAGAACCCTTTATCGGACCGCCCTTACGAGACAGTTTTATGGAATTCTACGGTTTCACCGCCGAACAGGCAGAAGAAGCTGTGGCAAAATACAGAGAGCGCTTTCAGGATACGGGACTTTTTGAAAATGAGGTCTATGATGGTATTCCGGAGATGCTGAAAACGCTTCAGTCGAAGGGGTATTTCCTGGCAGTGGCATCCAGTAAGCCCCAGGTATACGTAGAGCGCATCCTGGAACATTTTGATCTGAAAAAATATTTTTCTGTAGTGGTGGGTAGTGAACTGGACGGCAGAAGAGAAACCAAGGATCAGGTGGTACAGGAAACTCTGCGTCAGCTCTTTGGAGAGAATCCCGTGGATCCGGCGCAGGTCTATATGATCGGTGACAGAAAGTTCGACGTGGAAGGAGCCAGGGCTCTCGGTGTGGAGAGCGTGGGCGTGACCTACGGCTACGGAAGTAAGGAAGAGTTAAAGGAAGCGAAGGCGGATTACATTGTACAATCCGTGGAAGAACTGGAGAAATTTTTACTCCGTGGCAGTGAAGAATTACTGAACGGAAATCCGGACAATAAAAAGAAAAACCCCATGTATCAGAGGATCTGGACCATGGTGTATTCGTTTCTGATGTTTATATTGGTGCGCAATGCAGTGCAGTATGCGCTGCTGGCACTGTTATATCAGCTGGCACAGTCCGGAGCCTCCGGTGGACTGGTGGATCTTTTAATCCTACGGGATGAGACCGGCGCCTATAACGGCTACTCCGGAGATGTCTCCAGTATCATTGCGGCTCTTGGATTCATCGGCGGTGCCATTGCCGTATGGTCCACAGCGAAGATGCTCATTGATAAAAATAAAGAGGACATGCACTTAAGCCACTTGAAAAAAGAGGGAAAGAGCAAATATGTCTTACTGACTGTGGCTACCATCGGTGCCGTCATCGGATGCAATCTCCTGTTTGAACTCCTGGGAGTGACCAATAAGTCTGAAGCTTATACCGAAGTGGCAGCCCAGCAATATTCCGCACACTTTATCGTAGGAATCCTCGTATTCGGCTTCATCTCCCCCATAGCAGAGGAACTCCTGTTCCGCGGAGTTATCTACGGATACCTTCGCAGATTCATGGATATCAAACTCGCCATAGCCCTGTCCGCCCTGATCTTCGGTGTCTACCACATGAACTACGTCCAGGGCGTATACGGCTTCCTCATCGGCTGCCTGATGGCATATGCTTACGAATACTTTGGAGAGGTCAAAATGGCAGGCTTTGTCCCTGTGGCATCCAACGTCCTCGCCTACTGCCTGTCCTATACCGCCATCGCCGTCACCGGCTTTGTCAGCTGGCCTGTATGCGTGATTTTCCTGGCAGTGGCAGCAGCCTCCCTTGGAACACTTCATAAACAGAAAAATATATTCTAAGCACTAATAAAGTATATTAGCCATCCTCTGGATATTCGATAAGATATCTCTGGATGGTTACCATAACCCAGTAGCCCCGACAGAGGGAAGAATAAGCAGACCGTAAGCAGACGTCGGCACTTAGTGACCGTACTTTGGTCACTTACGTGCCGCTACGCTCTGCGACATGAGTGCATCGTGCTAAAGCACGCGCGTGCCGCGTTCCTTGCCCTGTTCTCGACTGCGGAGATATTATATCTTAAAAGGAGCAACACATGAAATTCAGCATCATCGTAGTCTGCTTAAACCCAGGTCCTAAACTGAATCAGACTCTGGACAGCATCCTGTCCCAGACCTACCCGAGCTTTGAGATCATTGTCAAGGACGGCGGCAGCCGCGACGGCTCCATAGAAACCATGCGCGAGGACAGACGCATCCACCTATACCAGGAATCCGACCACAGCATCTACGAAGCCATGAACCAGGCAGTCTCCCATGTGACCGGCGACTACATTCTCTTCCTAAACTGCGGTGACCTCTTCTATGACGACGAAGTTCTGACCCACACCGCACAGTTCATGGAACAGCACCCGGCGAAACTTCAGGGCATCTACTACGGCGATACCTACAGCGCGAAGACAGAGACGAAGATATCTTCCCCACCACGCATCACCGGTTTCGTCTGTTACCGCAACATTCCCTGCCATCAGTCCTGCTTTTATGCTGCAGAACTGTGCAGACAGAAGCCCTATGAACCCAAATATAAGATCCGTGCAGATTACGAACATTTCCTCTGGTGCTATTATCGTGCCAAAGCACCCATGCAGTATCTGGGACTTACCGTATCCTCCTACGAGGGCGGCGGCTACTCTGAGACCAAGGAGAACCTGAAGCGCAGCGCTGCAGAACATAAGGAGATCACAGCAAAATACATGAATCCCGGCGAACTGTTCCGCTATCGGGCAGTAATGGCACTGACACTGGCACCTCTTCGCACTGCACTGGCAGAGAGTAAACACTTTTCTGCAATGTATCAGAAACTGATGAGCAAGGCGTATGGCCGGAAACAGGAAAAATAGGGGAGAACCCCCAAAAAGTTGTACTGAAAATACACTTTTAAAGAGAAAATTAATACAATTTCCAGATAACAGGCGTGCGAATAATAGAATTGACAAATTATCTGACAATTTGCAGAAAAATCTATATTTACAAATGAGAAAAATAGGTGTATAGTACAGAAAAGGTCGCAATGAGGCGCTCGAAAGAGTCTCATTGCGACCTTTTTTGTTACTATTACGGTCTTGCGAATGAGGTTCTGAATAGTAACAGACAGATTAAGAAGAGAGAAATAAAAAACCCGGAAAGGAGAACTATATGTTTGATGTAAAACAGGAGCTGCCCAAGGCACCGTTATATCGGGAAGAATTTGAGCATGATAACTGCGGTATCGGAGCCTGTGTCAATATTCATGGAGAGAAAAGCCGCGCTACTGTTGAGAATGCGCTGAAGATCGTAGAGAATCTGGAGCACAGAGCCGGTAAGGATGCGGAAGGTAAGACCGGTGACGGTGTCGGTATTCTGACCCAGATCCCCCACAAATTTTTTACAAGAGTCACAAAGGCTCTGGGCATGGATATCGGCGGAGAGAGAGAATACGGTGTCGGCATGTTCTTCTTCCCTCAGGAAGAGCTGCGCCGCAACCAGGCGAAGAAGATGTTCGAGATCATTGTGGAAAAGGAAGGAATGGAATTCCTCGGCTGGCGTGAAGTGCCCACTTTCCCCAATGTGCTGGGACATAAGGCAGTAGAGTGCATGCCCTACATCATGCAGGGTTTCGTGAAAAAGCCCGCCGATGTGGAAAAGGGTCTTCCCTTTGACCGCAGACTTTATATCGCAAGACGTGTATTTGAGCAGTCTTCCGATGATACCTATGTAGTCTCTCTTTCCAGCAGAACGATTGTATATAAAGGAATGTTCCTGGTAGGACAGCTGCGTACCTTCTTTGCAGATTTACAGAGCGAGGATTACGAATCCGCTATCGCCATGGTACACTCCCGTTTCTCCACCAACACCAACCCCAGCTGGGAGCGTGCCCATCCTAACCGCCTGATGGTACACAACGGTGAGATCAACACCATCCGCGGAAATGCCGATAAGATGCTGGCGCGCGAAGAGAACATGGAATCCGAGCATCTGAAAGGACAGCTGCACAAAGTACTGCCTGCCATCAGCAAGACCGGTTCCGATTCCGCGATGTTAGACAACACATTAGAGTTCCTGGTAATGAGTGGCATGGAGCTGCCTCTGGCAGTCATGATCGCTATCCCCGAGCCCTGGGCGAACAACAAAGCAATGTCCCAGAGCAAGAGAGATTTCTATCAGTATTACGCTACCATGATGGAGCCCTGGGACGGTCCCGCATCCATCCTGTTCTCCGACGGAGATATCATGGGTGCTGTGCTGGACAGAAACGGTCTGCGTCCTTCCCGTTACATGATCACGGATGACGATACCCTGATCCTGTCCTCCGAGGTAGGTGTGCTTCCCATTGATCCCACGAAGATCAAAGTAAAAGAAAGACTTCGCCCCGGTAAGATGCTTTTGGTCGATACCGTACAGGGCAGAGTCATCGATGACGAGGAGATCAAAGAAAAATATGCTTCCAGACAGCCTTATGGAGAATGGCTGGACAACAATCTGACCGAACTGAAGAGCATCCATATCCCGAACTATCGTGTACCGGAATACACCTACGAAGAGCGCCAGCGGATGCAGAAGGCTTTTGGCTACACCTACGATGAAATGAAGCAGAGCATTCTGCCGATGGCAAAGAACGGCAGCGAAGCCATCGCAGCCATGGGTGTGGATACCCCACTGCCCGTGCTGAGCAAGACGAATCACCCGCTGTTCCATTATTTCAAGCAGCTGTTTGCACAGGTGACGAACCCGCCTATTGATGCTATCCGAGAGGAGATCGTAACCTCCACCACCGTATACATCGGTACCGAAGGCAACATCCTGGAGGAGACTCCGAAGAACTGTAACGTTCTGAAGGTCAACAACCCGATCCTGACCAACACTGATCTCTTGAAGATCAAGAACATGAAAGTAGACGGCTTCAAGGTAGAAGTCGTACCTATCGTATATTACAAGAACACCAGTTTAGAGCGTGCCATTGACCGACTGTTCGTGGAAGTGGACAGAGCTTACAGAGAAGGCGTGAACATTCTGATCCTGTCCGACAGAGGCGTGGATGAGAACCATGTGCCCATTCCTTCCCTGCTTGCTGTATCTGCCCTGAACCAGTATCTGGTACGAACCAAGAAGAGAACCAGAGTCGCATTGATCCTGGAGTCCGGCGAACCCAGAGAAGTACACCATTTTGCTACGTTGCTCGGTTACGGTGCCTGCGCCATCAACCCATATCTGGCACAGGATACCATCAAGGAGCTGATCGAGAGCAATATGCTGGATAAGGATTACTATGCAGCAGTGGATGATTACAACAATGCTGTCCTCCACGGCATCGTCAAGATCGCATCCAAGATGGGTATCAGTACCATCCAGTCCTATCAGGGTTCCCAGATCTTCGAGGCTATCGGTATCGCGCCGGAAGTTATCAGTAAGTATTTCTCCAACACCGTATGTCGTGTGGGAGGTATTACCTTAAAAGATATTGAGCAGCAGGTAGACGACCTGCACTCTCAGGCATTTGATCCGCTGGGACTGAAAAACGATCTGACCTTAAACAGCCCCGGACATCACAAGATGCGTAGCGGCGGTGACGAGCATCTGTATAATCCCGCTACCATCCATATGTTACAGGAATCCACCAGACGCGGTGATTACCAGATGTTCAAGCAGTACACTGCCATGGTAAACGACGAAGATTCCATCAAGAATCTCAGAGGACTGATGGACTTCAATT
>ULWD01029325.1_pt1 | contig 13707 bp, 9 predicted proteins | sample 1960011 | NCBI WGS metagenome assembly ULWD01 (sample SAMEA4835803, study PRJEB28245) | human gut metagenome | biome: gut microbiome; material: fecal sample | place: Denmark | collected 2008 | reverse complement strand
TATAACAATCAATAATTTTCAATTCTCAATTCTCAATTTTCAATTCCCAAGCTTGTCTCAAGAATAAGAATCCCGTTATGATCAACGCCGTGGATAATCCCGTATAGAATACAGAAATGAAAGAATTCGGCAGTAAATGGAACGCACGGATCGTGATTCCGAAAACGATCATGAAAATCATGATGATCCAACCTTTCACGTCGAAGAAAGAGAACGGGCAATGTTTCCCGTTTTTCCGGGAGATCCGTTCGGAATGTTTATAGAAAAGCCGTTTAAAGACCAAATTGAAGAAAAGCAAGAAAACAATGGTCGCTTCCCCGATCTTGAATAACCAGTAATGGGTATCGTTCAGCCATGTGACGATACCGATACGTAAGATATTGATACCAGCGAAAATCCATACGCAACCGGCGGTATATAGTAATACCTTTTTATTTACTCCAAACCTCATCTATCTTTTTATTTACCGCAAACTTACAACATTCATGTAAAAAACGGAAAAATATCCTTATCTTTGTGCCATGCGTGAGAAAATGAAACAGAGGATTGTACAATACATGGTGCTGATGGCCGGCATCTTGGCATTGCTTTCTGTGGTTATCCCTCACCATCATCACCGGGACGGGATGCCCTGTTATCAATCCTTGACCTCGGAGCAAGCGCATGGCGATAAAAGCACTGATACGCATGATTGCGGTTGCGACGGGCATAACTTGGCCTATTTCAGTACGCATATTTCTCACTTTACGGATGGAGATGTGGATATACATCTGATGCCGTTACTTGTCTTATTCGATTACATTTATCCACCTGAACCGGCGTTTTGCGGACAATTCCTTGAGCATGAGAACGCCCCCTATATTGAGTCGCTGCACGACACTTGGATAGTGAGTGCCTCGGGACTTCGTGCCCCTCCCATGTCTTGATATCTCTTTGTGAGAGCGGGTGAGGACAGACTTGCCCCTATCTATTTATTATTAACGATATCAAGATTTTTTACACAATGAAGAAAATATATTTGGTAGGTGCGATGTGCGCTTACCTGTTTGCCGGTTGTGCGGGAAATGCGTCGCAAGTCGGACACGATGAGCATAATCATGAAGCAGAGGCTCACGATCATGACCACGAGGGGCATGATCACGAACACGAGGGACACGATCATGAAGGACATGATCACGAACATGAGGCCGGTGGTACCCATCCCGGTGAGATTGTCTTTAAGAAAGCCTTAGCCGAGGCCGTTGGTTTGCAGACCGTAACGGTTAATCCCGCTCCTTTCACGGATGTGATTAAGACGAGCGGACGAGTAATGGCGGCGCAAGGGGAGGAGTCCGTGATCGTCGCTACCGTCCCCGGCGTGATCTCGTTCGGTAGTTTGCCATTCGTGGATGGTACGGCGGTACGCAAGGGACAGGCCGTGTTGAGTATCGCTTCCAACGCCCTCTCGGATGGAGACGTGGCGGCAAGGGCTAAATTCGCTTATGAGACGGCGAAAAAGGAATACGAGCGTATGCAAGCCTTGGTAGGCGATAAGATTGTATCCGCCAAGGATTTCGAGCAGGCCCGCTTGAATTACGAGAACGCCAAGGTCGCTTATGAAGCGATAGCGGGAAAACAGACGGCGAAAGGCGTGTCTGTAGTCTCTCCCTTGAACGGTTACTTGAAGAACATCCAAGTGAAAGAGGGTGATTATGTATCCGTAGGTCAGCCTTTGGCTACGATCTCGCAAAACAATCGTTTGGTATTGCGTGCGGACGTGTCTGAGAGGTATTACAACGATCTTCCCATGATCCAAACCGCTAATTTCATGACTCCGTATGATAACGCTCTCTATAAATTGTCTGATTTGCGCGGACGGTTGTTATCGTATGGAAAGGCTTCCGATATGAACTCTTTCTATGTACCGGTGACTTTCGAGTTCGATAATAAAGGAGCGGTTATCCCCGGTTCTTTCGTGGAGATCTTTTTGCTGACAAAACCGATGGAGAATGTCTTGAGCGTGCCTGTCTCTGCCCTTATCGAGGAGCAGGGCGTTTATTCGGTATTTATCCGTCTGGATGAGGAAGGCTATAAGAAGCAATGGGTGACGTTGGGAGCGAACAACGGCTCGGAGGTGCAGATCCTTTCCGGCTTGAAGCCGGGCGATGAGGTCGTGACCCGTGGCGCTTACCAGATCAAGTTGTCTTCCGCTTCTAACGCGATACCAGCTCATAGCCATAGCCATTAATAGGAGGAACGTTGCATGTTAAATAAGATAATTTATTATTCATTGCACAACCGGTTGGTAATCTTGGTTTGTGCGCTATTGCTGATGATCTGGGGTACGTACACGGCGTTTAATACGGACGTGGATGTGTTCCCGGACTTGAACGCCCCGACGGTCGTGATCATGACCGAGGCGAACGGTATGGCTCCCGAGGAGGTGGAACGCTTGGTGACATTCCCTGTGGAGACTGCCGTGAACGGTGCGATGGACGTGCGGCGTGTACGTTCCTCGTCTACCACCGGATTCTCCGTGGTTTGGGTAGAGTTTGATTGGGGTACGGATATTTACCGGGCTCGTCAGATCGTGTCCGAAAAACTGGCTGTCTTGGGCGAGAGCCTTCCCGAGAACGTAGGTAAACCGACCTTAGGCCCGCAGTCATCCATCTTGGGTGAGATGATGATTCTCGGTTTGACCGCCGATTCCACGTCTTTGTTGGACTTACGTACGATCGCCGACTGGACGATCCGTCCCCGTTTGTTGTCTACGGGCGGTGTGGCGCAGGTTGCCGTGATCGGTGGCGATATTAAGGAGTACCAGATCTTGTTGGACCCGGCTCGTATGAAGCACTACGGTGTAGGGTTGAACGAGGTGTTGGATGTTTGTCGGAATATGAACCGGAACGCCAATGGTGGTGTATTGTATGAGTTTGATAATGAGTATATCATCCGGGGAGTCTTGTCTACGTCGAAGGCGGAAGAGATCGCTCAGGGTGTGGTGAAGACCGTGAATGAATACCCGGTTACGTTAGGCGATATCTCTACGGTTAAGATCGGCGGTAAAAGCCCGAAGCTGGGAACCGCTTCCGAGCGGACAAAGCCAGCCGTGCTGATTACCGTGACCAAACAACCGGATACGAGTACGGAGAAGTTGACGGAGAAGCTGGACGAGATTGTTGTCGATTTGCGGAAGAACTTGCCGGCGGATGTACATGTCTCTACGGATATATTCCGCCAGAGTCATTTTATCGATAACTCTATTAATAATGTAAAGAAGAGCTTGTTTGAGGGTAGTTTCTTCGTGGTGATCGTCTTGTTCCTGTTCTTGATGAATATACGTACCACGGTGATCTCGTTGGTAGCCTTGCCATTATCTTTGCTGGTCTCTATCATCGTATTGCACTACATGGGATTGACGATTAACACGATGAGCTTGGGAGGTATGGCGATCGCTATCGGTTCCTTGGTGGACGACGCTATCGTGGACGTGGAGAACGTGTATAAACGAATCCGGGAAAACCGGCTCTTGCCTCCGGAGCAGCAACGCTCTACCTTGGAGGTGGTTTACGACGCTTCCCGTGAGGTACGTATGCCGATCTTGAACTCTACCTTGATTATCGTGGTGAGCTTTGTGCCCTTGTTCTTCTTGAGTGGCATGGAAGGTCGTATGTTGGTTCCGCTGGGGATCGCTTTTATCGTGGCGTTGTTTGCCTCTACGGTGGTGGCGCTTACCTTGACCCCGGTGCTTTGTAGCTATTTGCTGAACCGGAAGGCGACGGGAATGAAGGAACTGCGTGAGGCTTGGATAGCCCGGAAGTTGAAGGTAGTGTATAAACGGGCTTTGGAGTTAGCGTTGGCTTACCAGAAATGGGTGCTTGGTACCACGATCGCTTTGTTTGTGGTCGCCTTGGTGATCTTCTTTCATCTGGGACGTAGTTTCTTGCCCCCGTTCAATGAGGGTTCTTTTACGATCAACGTAAGCTCGCTTCCGGGAATTTCCTTGGACGAGTCGGACCAGATCGGACGCCGTGCGGAAGCGTTGCTGCTGCAAGTGCCCGAGATAAAGACTGTGGCTCGGAAGACCGGTCGTGCGGAATTGGATGAGCATGCCTTGGGCGTGAATGTTTCCGAGATCGAGGCTCCTTTCGAATTGCAAGACCGTAGTCGGGATGAGGTGATGAATGATGTCCGCAAGAAGTTATCTACGATCAGCGGCGCTAATATAGAGATCGGGCAACCTATTTCCCATCGTATCGACGCTATGCTTTCCGGTACGGAGGCGAATATCGCTATCAAGCTGTTTGGTACGGACTTGAACCTGATGTTTACGGTCGGTAACCAGATCAAGGCCGCTATTCAAACGATCCCGGGTCTGGTGGACTTGAAAGTAGAGCAGCAGATCGAGCGTCCGCAGTTGACAATTACCCCGAAACGTGAGTTGCTGGCTAAATATGGCATTCCCCTGCCGGAGTTCGAGGAATATATCAATGTGATGTTGGGAGGAGAGGCCGTAAGTCAGGTGTACGATGATGGCAAGAGTTTCGACTTGACCGTGAAGACCTCCGACGCTAGCCGTGCGACGATAGATGATATTAGCAATCTGATGATCGATGCCGCCGGACAGAAAGTGCCGCTAAGCTACGTGGCCGATATCCGTTCGGTAACCGGTCCGAATACCATCAACCGTGAGAATGTACAACGTAAGATCGTGATTAGCGCCAATGTATCGGAACGTGACTTGCGGGGTGTCGTGAATGATATTCGTAACAAAGTGGATGAGAGCATCAAGCTTCCCGAGGGTTATCACATCGAGTATGGCGGCCAATTCGAGAGTGAGGAGGCAGCTAGTCGCACGTTGTTATTGACGTCTCTTATGTCATTATTGGTGATCTTCATGTTACTATACAATGAGTTCAAGAACGTGAAGGAGAGCGGTGTGATCTTGTTGAACCTGCCGTTGGCGTTGATCGGTGGCGTGATTATCCTATGGCTTACTTCCGGAGAGATCAGTATCCCGGCGATTATCGGTTTCATTTCCTTGTTCGGTATCGCTACCCGAAACGGTATGCTGCTGATCAGCCACTATACGCATTTGCGTGGAGAGGGAATGGGATTGCGTGAGTCCGTGATACAAGGTTCCCTAGACCGTTTGAACCCGATCTTGATGACGGCGTTGAGTTCCGCCTTGGCGTTGATTCCGTTGGCGTTGAATGGCGATCTTCCCGGAAATGAGATCCAAAGCCCGATGGCGACGGTGATCTTGGGTGGTTTATTGACCTCTACGTTCTTAAACGGATTCATCATCCCGATTGTTTATCTGATAATGAACAAGAATAAAGAATAAGTTTTATGAAATCATATATTATAGTCGCCGCCTTGTCTGTATTGACAGGCGGCCTTTCCGCCCAGACTTCTATAGAGGACGTGCTCCGGAGCGTGGAGGCGAACAATAAGGATTTACAAGCGAACAGCCAGTTGGTCCAGTCGCAGAAGCTGGAGGCAAAGTTGGATAATAATTTGCCGGACCCTTCGGTCTCTTATTCGCATTTCTGGGGGAATAAAGAAGGGATGGGATTCACGGGCGAGTTCGTGGCTTCCCAAAGCTTTGATTTCCCGTCCGTATATGTCCGGAAGCATAAGCTGACGAAGGCGAAATCCGCGGGTTTGGATCGTCAAGGGATGGCTTTTCGTCAGCAAATCTTGTTGCAGGTGAAAGAGGTTTGCCTAGATTTGGTGCTGTTGAACCAGCAGAAGAACCTATTGGATACCCGTCTTAGGAACGCCGAGCAACTTTCTGCTTTTTATGCGACTCGTTTGGAGAAAGGAAACGCGAATATCCTTGAGACAAACAAGATCGATCTGGAATTATTGAACGCCCGGACAGAGGCCCGGATGAACGAGACTTCCCGTATTGCCAAGCTACAGGAGCTAGCTACTCTGAACGGCGGTATCGCTATCGAGTTTACGGATACGGTCTACGCCTTGCCGGATAAGGAAGTGCTTTCCTTTGATGAGCTGCGGACGGAGGCGATGCAATCCGATCCGCAATTACAGACCTTGCGTAGCGACCAGACAACAGCCCTTCGGCAGTTGAGCGTGAATAAGGCGAAAGGTCTGCCCGGCTTTGAGTTGGGGTATCGGATGAATCCCGCCTCGGGTGGAGAGCGTTTCAATGGTTTCTTGGTGGGAATCACCATCCCGTTGTTCTCGAATCGTAATAACGTGAAACAGGCGAAGGCGCAGGCTCGCTATACGGAGATGCAGCTGGAGAGTGCCTCTTTCACGGTAGAGAATGGCTTGAGACAGCTATATGAGCAATCTGTCTCCTTAAAGAAATCGATCGATGAGTATAAGGATGTGCTGAAAAGGCAGAACAGCTTGGTGTTGCTGAACAAGGCGATACAGGCCGGGCAAATATCTATGATCGAGTACTTCGTGGATGTGACGACCTATTACCAAAGCGTACAAAACTACCTGCAATTACAAAACCAATACCAAAAGGTCATGGCGCAATTGTATAAGTATCGATTATGATAGGGAACACAACTGTGTTCAAGAGAAAACACAGTTGTGTTTATCCACAGATACAGTTGTGTTTTCTCACGAACACAACTGTATTTTTACATTCTCTAAAGATAGTTTAAAGTCACGGATCAATTCTTTCATCACCTCTTCCACGGATAATTCCTCCCAGAATAGAGACGCTACCTGTCCGATCTCTAACTCACCTTCCTTGAGGTCGCCCTCAAAGATCCCTTTCTTGGCACGTCCTTTGCCCAATAACTCACGTAATTCTTCCACGGACGCTCCCCGGGCTTCCGCTTCTTCCACTGCCGTAGCGAAATCTCCTTTTACCAGACGGGTCGGGGATAGTTTCTTTAGCAATAACTTCGTATCGCCTTCCTTCAGGTTCAAGCATAGTTTCTTGAAATTCTCGTGTGCCGAGCTTTCTTTGGTCAGGGCGAAACGAGTGCCTATCTGTACGCCATCGGCCCCTAGGGCGAGTGCCGCCAGCATCGCTTGACCGTTTCCGATACCTCCTGCCGCCAAAAGGGGGAGAGAGGTCGCTTTCCGGACAGCGGGGATCAGGCACATCGTGGTTGTTTCCTCCCGTCCGTTGTGCCCGCCGGCCTCAAAACCTTCGGCAACGATGGCATCCACTCCGGCCTCCTCACATTTCGTGGCGAATTTAGAGCTGCTTACCACGTGAGCGACCGTCATACCCTGATCCTTCAAATACTTTGTCCATGTTTTCGGGTTGCCGGCGGAGGTAAATACGATCTTCACCTTCTCCTCTACCAATATCCGCATCAAGGTATCGATTTCCGGGTACATCAGCGGGACATTCACGCCAAAAGGCTTATCAGTCGCCGCCTCGCACTTACGGATATGCTCCCGGAGCACTTCCGGATGCATGGAACCTGCCCCGATCAACCCTAATCCACCTGCGTTACTAACCGCTGAGGCCAGCCGCCAACCACTACACCAAACCATCCCCCCTTGTATGATGGGATACTGAATACCAAAAAGACTACAAATTCGATTCATATTATTTCTTGCGTTAATCTCGCTAAAATTAGTGAACTATTTTTATTGGAACAACAATTTCTTTGTCGAGGTTGTTGAATAGGCATATAACTTTAAAATATAAGAGATATGCCAGAGAATATAATGAAAACGTTATGGGATGAGAGCGATGATCTTCACGATGAGACCATGTCCACTAATTCAGTATTGTCGGATGATTACACGTCTAATGACATTCAGGATTTACAAGAAACGATCGAAAGTGAAAATATCGAGGACGGTATAGAGAGCGATTCGATTGAACATTGAATGAAAGCATATTCGGTCCCCGAAGGGAAGATCTCTCTCTCCGGGGATCTGTTTTTGTATGAATTGTGAAAATCTTTTTCCGGATTTTAAATAATAACAAATTGAAATAGAATTGTAACGCAAAACTTCGTTATCTTTGTCCATTGTAATTCTAATATAACAATGGCATGAATAAAACGCTTATGGCCGCAGGTTTGGCGGTTATTTTGGGAGCTTGTTCCTCCTCAAAGAAAAGCGATGTAGCGGAAGGCGCTACACCCAATCCGTTTTTTACGGAGTATACGACACCGTTCGGGGTGCCTCCGTTTGACCAAATAGAGGTGGCTCATTACAAGCCGGCTCTTTTGAAAGGTATGGAAGAGCAGTCGAAGGAGATCGAGGCGATCGTGACAAATCCGGATGCGCCGACATTCGAGAATACGATTGTGGCCTTAGACCAAAGTGGCGAGTTGCTTACTAAAGTAATGTATGCTTTCGGTGGTCAATCCAGTGTGAATACCACAGACGAGATCCAAGAGCTCGAACGTGAGCTTTATCCCCTATTATCTAAGCATTCGGATGATATCAGTTTAAATCCCCGGCTTTTCGCTAGGGTGAAATCCGTATATGAGAATCAAGCGAGTTTCCATCTGGATAAGGAACAGAAGAAGCTGTTGGAAGAAACCTATAAAAGCTTTGTCCGGGGAGGAGCCAATCTGCCGGAGGATAAGCAGGCGAAGTTGCGTGAGTTGAACGAGCAAATATCCATGCTCCAACTTACTTTCGGACAGAATACCCTGAAAGAGACCAACGCTTTTCAATTAGTGATCGATAATAAAGAGGACTTATCCGGCCTGCCGGAAGACGTGATCGTCAAGGCGGCGCAAACGGCCCAAGAGAATGGTCTGGATGGTAAGTGGGTGTTTACCCTCCATAATCCGAGCGTGATGCCTTTCCTTCAATACGCCGATAAGCGTGATTTGCGTGAGAAGATCTTCAAGGCGTATACGAATCGTGGCAACAATAATAATGAGAATGATAATAAGGAGGTCGTTAAGCAGCTGGTTACCGCTCGTCTGGAGAAAGCCCGATTGATGGGATATGAGGATTATGCCGCTTTCGTATTGGAAGAGAATATGGCGAAGAACGAGAAGAACGTGTACGACTTGCTCGATAAAATCTGGCCGTCTGCTTTGGCGAAAGCGAAAGAGGAATTGGCCGATATCAACGCCGAGATCAAGAAGGAAGGTGGTAATTACGAGGCCGAGGGCTGGGACTGGCGTTATTATTTCGAGAAAGCCAAGAAAGCGAAATATAACTTGGACGAGAACGAGATGCGTCCTTATTTTGAGTTGGGACATGTACGTGAGGGCATCTTCTATGTAGCCAATAAATTATACGGTATCACGTTTACCGAGATCAAGGACATCCCGAAACCGGACCCCGACGCTCTCGCTTTCGAGTGCAAGGATAAAGATGGTACGCATCTGGGCGTGCTGTATATGGATTTCTTTACCCGCCCGGGCAAAGGAGGTGGCGCATGGTGCGGCGGTTACCGTTCACAAACGTATAAAGATGGGAAACGGGTAGCCCCGGTGGTTACTACCGTATTTAATTTCAGTAAACCGGCGGAGGGACAACCGGCGCTTTTGACGGCCGACGAGACCGAGACCGTATTCCATGAGTTCGGTCATGCTTTGCACGGTTTATTCTGCGACGTTCATTATTATGGCGTGTCCGACGTGCCTCGTGACTTTGTGGAGCTACCTTCGCAAGTCGATGAGCATTGGGCCGTTGAGCCGGAGGTATTGAAAGTGTACGCTAAACATTACCAGACCGGCGAGGTAATACCGCAAGCCCTTGTAGACAAGATGATCAAGAGTGGCAAGTATGGACAAGGATTCGCTACGACGGAGTATCTGGCCGCCTCTTATCTGGATATGGATTATCATGTATTGAAAGAGATCCCTGCCGATTTGGATATTGAGAAATTTGAGGCGAAGGTCTTGGGCGATCGTGGTCTGATCCGTCAGATTCCGTCTCGCTACCGCTCTACTTATTTCGGACATACGATGGAAGGTGGATATACCGCCGGTTATTATAGCTATATCTGGGCGGAAGTGTTGGATTGCGACGCTTTCCAAGCTTATAAGGAGACGGGTGATATCTTCAACCCGGAGGTTGCCTCTAAATTCCGTAAATACGTACTGACCCCGGGCGGCATCGACGACGCTATGGACATGTACGTGAATTTCCGTGGCAAACAACCTAGCATCGATCCGCTGTTGGAGAACAGAGGGCTAAAATGAGCAGAACAATTTATAACTCATAAATCAAAAAATCAGTAAAGATGAAACAATTAATTATGGCAGCAGGATTAGCCGTTATGCTTACTGCCTGCGGTACTTCCGAAAAGAAGACCGTGGAGGGTGAGAACCCGTTCTTTGCGGAATATACCACCCCGTTTGGAGTTCCACCTTTTGATCAAATCAAGTTCGAGCACTACAAACCGGCCCTATTGCAAGGCATGGAAGAGGGACGTAAGGAGATCGAGGCGATCGTGAATAACCCGGAGGAGCCTACGTTCGAGAATACGATTGTCGCTTTGGATGAGCAGGGTGCGTTGCTTAGGAAGGTCCAGATCGTTTTTGGTGGACAGAATAGCGTGAATACGAATGATGAGATGCAGGCGTTAAGCCGTGAGATGTCGCCGCTATTGTCAAAATATAGTGATGATATCAACTTGAATCCGAAATTATTCGCTCGTGTGAAGGCGGTATACGATAAGAAGGATGAGTTGGGTCTCGATAAGGAGCAAATGAAGTTATTGGAGGAGACTTATAAGGACTTCGTTCGGGGCGGCGCTAATCTTTCCGCTGAGGATCAGGCTAAATTGCGTGAGTTGAATAGCAAGATCTCCATGTTACAGCTTACTTTCGGACAGAATATGCTGAAAGAGACGAACGCTTTCAAATTGGTGATCGACAAGCAGGAGGATCTTTCCGGTCTGCCCGAGACCTTGATCGCTAACGCCGCTCAAGCGGCTAAGGATGCCGGGATGGAAGGCAAATGGGTATTTACCTTGCAGAACCCGAGCGTGATGCCGTTCTTGCAATATTCCGATAAACGTGAGTTGCGTGAGAAGATGTTCAACGCTTATATCAACCGTGGTAATAATAATAATGAGAACGATAACAAGGAAGTGGTTCGTGATTTGGTTGCCGCTCGTTTGGCGAAAGCGAAGTTGATGGGCTATGATGATTACGCTTCTTTCGTGTTGGAGGATCGTATGGCGAAAAGCTCGGATAAGGTCTATCAATTGCTAGACGAGGTTTGGAAGCCTGCTTTGGCGAAAGCGAAAGAGGAATTGGCCGATATCAACGCCGAGATCAAGAAAGAAGGCGGCAATTTCGAGGCCGAGGGCTGGGATTGGCGTTATTATTTCGAGAAGGCCAAGAAGGCTAAATTCAATTTGGATGAGAATGAGGTTCGTCCTTACTTGAAGTTGGATAATGTTCGTGAGGGTGCTTTCTATGTAGCTAATAAGTTATATGGTATCACGTTCACCCCGATCCGTAATATTCCGTTGCCTTATCCGGAAGCGCAGGCTTTTGAGTGCAAAGATAAGGATGGCTCTCATTTGGGCGTTATTTATTTCGATTTCTTCCCTCGTGCCAGCAAGCGTGGTGGTGCGTGGTGCGGTTCTTATCGTCCGCAGGCTTATAAGGATGGCAAGCGTGTGGCTCCGGTCGTAACGATCGTTTGTAACTTTAGCCAGCCCGCTCCGGGACAACCTGCGTTGTTGAGCGCTGATGAGGCGAATACATTGTTCCATGAGTTCGGTCATGGTTTGCACGGCTTGTTCCGTGACGTGCATTACTCCGGTGTTTCCGGTGTTCCTCGTGATTTCGTGGAGTTGCCTTCACAGGTTATGGAGCATTGGGTATTCGAGCCGGAAGTATTGAAGGTGTACGCTAAGCATTATCAGACCGGCGAGGTGATCCCGGCCGAGTTGATCGAGAAGTTGGATAAGAGCGGTAAGTACGGACAAGGTTTCGCTACGACGGAGTATCTGGCGGCTTCTTATCTGGATATGGATTTCCATGCGATCAGTGGTGACGCTGCGGATAAGAAGGTGATCAAGTTCGTTGACCAGACGAATAATGTTCCGGCCAACTTGAACGTGATGGATTTCGAGCAACAGACGTTAGGCCGTCGTGGTTTGCTGAAACAAATCCCTTCCCGTTACCGTACGACTTACTTCAACCATACGATGGGTGGCGGCTACACTGCCGGTTATTATAGCTACATCTGGGCCGAGGTATTGGATTGCGACGCTTTCGAGGCATTCAAGGAAACCGGCGATATCTTCAATCAAGAATGTGCCGATAAATTCCGTAAATATGTCCTGACCCCGGGTGGTATCGACGACGCTATGGATATGTACAAGAATTTCCGTGGCAAGGAACCGGGTACGGATCCGTTGCTGAAGAATAGAGGACTGAAATAATCTAGAAATGGAGATTTTATAAAGGCGGACCGGTTGGTTCGCCTTTTTTTGTATATGCTCAACCTCCCGGATCTGTATTACATTTGCTAAGTTTTATCACGAAAAAATAGCGATAGTATGGAGAAAAAGGATTTAGTAGAAGGGATGAGGTTGTATATCTATAAATTGCGTGTGGATGGGCGTTATTCCACGGCGAAGAGCTATCAGGATGCATTGAACTCATTCATGCGGTTTTGTGGGTTGGAGGTAATTCCCTATATTTATGTCAATAAGGAGAACCTTCGGCGTTATCAGGCCTTTTTGTTGAATAAAGGATGTACATGGAACACGGTGTCGACCTATATGCGTCGGATCCGTTGTGTGTACAACATGGCGGTGGAGGAAGGGTTGGCCCCCTATATCCCTTATTTATTTAAGGGAGTTTTCACGGGTATAGAGAGCAAACGCAAAAAGGCGTTACCACAGGATTTATTACGTTCTCTGATGACGGCCTCATTAGATGATCCGGAACTGAGAAAAACACGGCAGGCATTGTGCCTGATGTTCCAGTTTTGCGGTATGGCATTCGTGGATTTCGCTCATCTGAAAAAGGAGAATGTCCGGGGTGGGGTTTTGGAATATAAACGCCAGAAAACGGGTACTCCGATGCTTATAGAGGTACAATCTACCGCATGGGAGTCGCTGAGGGAACTGTCAAGTGATGTAGGTAAGGACTCACCCTATTTGTTTCCTTTCTTGAAAGGGATAAAAGTGGGAAAAGAAGCCTACAAGGAGTACACTTCCGCTTTGGCCCATTTTAACCGGAATTTGAAGAGGTTGGCGAGAGCCTGCGGTGTGTCTATCCCGATCACCTCATATTCGATCCGTCATTCTTTTGCGATGATTTTGAAGGAACAGGATGTCCCGATTGAGATGATCAGCGAACTATTGGGCCATAAATCGATCAAGACTACGCAAATCTATTTGAAAAGTTTCTCGTTGGAAAAGATGTCTGCGGTGAATAAAATTTGTTTTGAGAGTGTGTACAATCATGTACCGAAAGTAGGGTAAAGGGAGTAGGCTACTTGGGGAGTAGCCTAAAAGGTGCGAGAACGGTTATCACCCGGTTGTAGAGACGGGGCACGCCCCGTCTCCCACTGTCTGATAGTAGCTTTAAGTTACCATTTGGAGGGGATGAGACGGGGCGTGCCCCGTCTCTACAGGAATACACACAGGTTATAAGGCATGGTGGAATGATACCGGGAACAAGAGGTCATTTCACCCGCATCACCATGTCTATACGTCTAGGATAAAATAAGAAAATCAAAGAATAGAGAGGATCAAACGCCTACAATGAGTAAACAAGCGCATTTGTTTGCTTGTTTTTAGTTATTTTTTACTACATTTGCGCCGTGAAAGAA
>ULWD01053701.1_pt1 | contig 13907 bp, 16 predicted proteins | sample 1960011 | NCBI WGS metagenome assembly ULWD01 (sample SAMEA4835803, study PRJEB28245) | human gut metagenome | biome: gut microbiome; material: fecal sample | place: Denmark | collected 2008 | reverse complement strand
TGAAGTGAGAGAATAGTGTCATAGAAATGTTGATGGGATGCGTACAATGATGTATCTTAAATCAATGTAGTGATTTCTTGTATTTTGAAGAAATGTTAGAAGATACTACCAAAGAACTAAGGACACTTCAAGAGCACTATTCTAAATTGCAAGATAGCAAATATAATATAAGTGACATTTTAGAATGGCAAGAATATATTTATCCTAAATATAAAACAAAATTATATGAAAAGAAATAGTTAAGGATGAATAAAATATGGAAGAAATTATGTCTTTATTAAGCAAAGTTCCAACAAGTACTGCAATAGCTTTTACAATGGGTATTATTACTATTATTGTGGGGGTAAATGCTTTAGTAGTTAAGGCGTTTGCTTATTTTGAAAAATGGCACAAAGAAAGAACTGAAGAAGAAAGAAAAGAAGAATTAATTAATAGTATTGCTGAATTAAAAGTGTCTTTAGATAATTTGGGCAATGGTGTAAAAATGTTATTGGCAGATAAATTAAATGAAAGATGCCGACACTATACGTCAATAGAATATATACCTGAAGAGGAATGAGAAGAATTTAATAAAGAACATGAAGCATATAAAGACCTTAAAGGTAACTCAACGATTGATGCAAAATTTAATAAGGTAGTAAATAGTTTCCCAATAAAATAAATGAAAGAAGAGATACAAGAATTATTATTTTCTTGTATCTCTTTTTTTTTACTTGTGTAATTTAGTCCATCCTAAACAAATTGCATCTGCCTCATCTGTGGTGACAGCAACATCGAACTTTTCTTTTGCAAACTCAATGCTTTGCATTTTTTGCACTGCTCTTGTCCGACCTTTAATACCACAAAAAGATTTTCAAGATGAAGCAAATAGAGTAAAAACTTCAATACCTTTTTCAAAGAAATAATCTAATAGAACCCCTTGTAACCATGCCAATGTTTTAAATGTCCTTACATTATCAATGCTATTAGTTATTTTTGGTTGCCCAAAAATTATTTTATTTTCTTTTTCTTTATCCTCTTGATATTGTATATCTTCTAAAACAACAGTTACTTTTCTATATTTATTAACAAGCTGATCAATTTTTTTCTTAATTTTATTTATCCTTTGAATAGCTGTTCCTTTGGTTTCTTTGATAGTTCCTCATTCAAGTAATTGTTTATTACTTATATCTCAAACTGAGTAACCTGTAATTTGAGTGGCTTGGTCAAAAGCTATTAATACATCTAAATCTTTACACTCCAGTTGAACCAAATCCACCTTCTCTTGTGGTTGTAACATTATCTTCATCTACTTTCAAATATTTGTGAATAATACCTTGAGCGATTTTATCTCCTTTTTTAATAATAACATCACAAGGAGATAAATTCAGTAAACCTACCATAATAAGACCTTCATTATCTGGATTGTCTACATAATCAGAATCAATTGTGCCGACCCCATTCGGCAGCATCAGTAAATTTTTTGTACCAATGCTAGAACGAGAACGCAATTCTAATTCTTCATCTTCTTCTAAATAAACCTTTACTCCAGTTGAAACTAATGTAGGTTTTAAAGAATGTTTTTTAATAAAATCTGCTGATTCTTCTAAAGTGTAAATGTGTTGTTCGCATGTACTATCAAAAAGCTTAGAAAGCATTTTCCAATAACTAGGAATTACAATTTCTTCTGCGGCAAAAAAATCATAACCAGCTGATTTTTGAGTACTTCTTACGGGAAGCTTAACTAAAGAATCATTGTTATATTTAGACACTTTTGCAAATTTTCTCATTAGTATTCTCCTCCATCTTCTAATTCATTATAAGTTTTTTCAATAGCTACAATGTAATAATCATCTTTTTTAGTTTCTTTATGCTTCCAACTAAACTTATTAACAATAAAATCAGGAGCCTTTCTTACTTCCTCTTGAAAACGCATAACTTCTTCCTCAGAATCAATAATATACGTTTCAACTGCTTTGTTCAAAAATCTTGACATATATCCTCCTTAAAAAGTGTATTTATTAAATCCTTTTTCAATTAAAATTTTATTTAATTCACTAACATCCATATTACTTTCAGCTTTAATGGCATAATCTTGGACATTATATTCAATTAATAAACGTTCAATCATATTTGCTAAACTTTCTCCATTTTGAGGTTTCTCAACATTAGAATAAGTTGTTTTAAAACTATTTTTATCCACTATAAAGATTTTAAATCCATAAATAAATTGATTTTGTAACCAAATAACTAAAAAATTATTATTCTCCAACTTCAATCACTCCATTCTGGTATTCAAAAAATAAATAACAATCTTTTCCATACCATAACTCGATATAGCCAACGCCCATCATATAGTCTTTTAATGCTCCTAAATATTCTGGATTTTCATCAACTAAAAAAGATTGAATTTCTTCAATAGATTTTTTTCTATTCTCAGATGTAACGAAGAATGTGACATATCGATTTTCTTTTTCTTTTGCAGGCTGCCCCATTAAAGTAAAATATTTCGTTTTTGGATACTGTTCCATAAATACACGAATATCTTTTTTTAACTGCCTTTTCCTGTCTTTGCCCATTGCAGGAGCTTTTTCGGCAATGATAGTATTAAATTCAACTTCAGTCATTACTCTTTCCCTTCCTTGATAAATTCAGATAAAGATTTTAGTAAACTACCATAACAATTATAATATTCTTTACTTGTACTTCCAGTATTCACTTCTATAACATTAGGATAATCTTCCAATTCATTAACAATGTAATCATGTTCTTCAGTTTCAAATCTTCTAATAAATTCTTTAAAATCCTTTAACTGAATTTGATTATCTTGAAGCAATCTATAGATATATCTTCTTATTCTAACTTGTTCGTCGGCAGTTAAGAAAATAACAAGAGTGTTATCTAAGTTATTATTTTCTTTTAAATAATCATAAAATAAATTTATACGCTCAATAGACAAAGAAATTAGGTTTATTTTATCTGTTCGCACATCAGTTTTTAATGTGCCATAAAACCATCCATTGTATTCTTGTGCTTCAATAAATTCATTATTAAAAAATTTTTTAGTAAAAACTTCATGAGTTAAGAAATTATAAGTATCTTCATTTTCATTTCTTTTTGGGCGTGTGGTGCAATTTTTTAATTCAGCTACTTCTACAGGAAAGGCATCAATTATTTGCCTTGTTAATGTATCTTTTCCTGTGCAAGTCTTTCCTACAATAAGAATAAATTTAGGTTTCATTTTCATCCTCCTTTTAATTATTATAACAAATTTTTATGAAAATGTCAATTTATTCTCTTGGATATATTTTTGTACATCAATAATCCTTTGATTCGTAGAACCTCTCCATTTACATTTTTCATTCCTTAATTCATGTACATATCTACCATCAATTAAAACATCTATGTATTGCAAAATTTTATATTTAGTTTTATTTCTATCTATAAGTAATTCTTCAATAGTATTGCCTGTATAAAGCCATATCTTTTTATTTGGAAATTTTTGTTTAATTGTTTTACAAAGATTAAAGATAGTCTCTACATTTAAAAAATGTAGAGGCTCTCCTCCTAAGATACTAATACGTGAAATATAAAAGGGCTCAGCTAGTTTTAAAAAATCATTTTCAATTTCTTTTGTCCATGTTTTACCTTCGTTAAAGTCCCATGTTTCTTTATTAAAACAATTAAAACAATGAAAGTCGCAACCTTGACAAAATAAAGAAATTCCTATCCCTTCTCCATTGCTGATATCCATTTTTCTAATTGTACTATAGTTCATTTTGTTCTCCTTATAAATTTATATCATCTACATGTACATATCTTTCTTTTATTTCTTGAGTTCGTCCTTCATTCCAATAATTTGCGCCAATATAACCGCAAGTACGTCTTGTTACATTCATAGTTGATGTGTCTCTATTGCCGCAATTTGGACATTCCCATACTAAATTATTATTTTCATCAATTATTTTAATTTCACCTTCATAATGACACTTTTGGCAAAAATCAGATTTACAATTCAGTTCAGCATACATAATATTTTCATAAATGAATTGAATAATTTCAATAACTGCTTCAATATTATTAGTCAAATCAGCGCATTCAATGTAAGAAATAGCACCGCCAGGGCTTAAAGCTTGGAATTCACTTTCTAAAGAAAGTTTAGTAAAAGGGTCGATGGCTTCAAATACTGGAACATGATAGCTATTGGTAATATAATCTCTATCTGTAATGCCATCAATAATTCCAAATCTTTCTTTTAATTTTTTAGCGAATCTATAGGTTGTTGATTCAATAGGAGAACCGTAAAGACTATAATCAATGTTCTCTTGTTCTTTCCATGATTTACATTTGTCATTCATGAATTCCATAACCTTTAAAGCAAAAGCTTTGCCTTCTTCATGAGTATGACTAAAATTAGTCATATATTTTACACATTCATACAAACCTGCATAACCTAATGAAATAGTAGAATATCCACCATGCAATAGCTTATCAATAGGCTCTCCTTTTTTTAGTCTAGCAAAAGCACCATGTTGCCATAAAATAGGAGCTACATCAGATAGAGTACCATGTAAACGTTCATGACGACATTGTAGGGCTTTATGACATAATTCTAATCTTTCATCAAAAATGTCCCAGAACTTCTTAAAATCACCGTGTGAGGATAAGGCAACGTCTGGAAGTGAAATTGTCACAACTCCTTGGTTGAACCGACCATAATATTTTTTCTCATTTGTTGTGGGATCAATATAAGGCGTTAAAAAACTTCTACACCCCATACAAGGATAACAATTCCCCTCTCCATTTTTATCTATTTTATACTCTAACATCTTTTTTTCACTGATGTAATCTGGCACCATTCTTTTAGCAGTACATTTAGCAGCTAATTTAGTTAAATAAAAGTAAAGACTATCTTCATGAATATTATCTTCTTCTAATACATAAAGTAGTTTAGGAAAAGCTGGAGTAATATATTCTCCTACTTCATTTTTAACTCCTAAAATACGCTGTTTAAGGAATTCTTCTATTAACATAGCTAATTCTTTTTTATATTCTTTAGTTTCACCAAGATACATACAAACGCTTAAAAAAGGTGCCTGTCCATTAGTATTTGTCATAGAATTACATTGATAATTAAAAGTTTGGACGGCATCAGAAACCTCTTTTGCTATTGCTTTTTCAGCTAATTTGTTAGCTTGATTGATATCGCATCCCCATTTTAAATACTGTTGAATGTATCTTCTGTAACTTTCTCTCACAAAAGGTGCTAAATGAGTTAGAGTAATTGTTACTCCACCATACTGAGAACTAGATACTGCTGTAATAATTTGAGTAGCAATAGTAACAGCTGTTAAAATTCTATGCGGTTTTTCTATTTTTACTCCGTTTATTACAGTACCATTCTGTAGCATATCTTCTAAGTTGACTAAAGAACAATTTGACAGAGTTTTTTGAGCGAAATAATCTAAATCGTGAAAATGTAAAATTCCTTTTTCATGTGCTTCAACAACATCTTTAGGTAATAAAAATCTTTTAGCCAAGTCGGTACTTGTAATGCCCGCCATATAATCTCTTTGTACTGTAACTATTTTAGAATTTTTATTAGAATTCTCTTTTTCCCAATAGTTGTTTTTGTTTTCCAATAGTTCAAAAATTTCTTTATCTGTTGTATTAGATTGTCGTACTAATTCTCGTTTATAACGATATCTAATATAGGCTTGAGCCACAATGGGTTCAATACTCATTAAATATAACTCAACTTCATTTTGAATATCTTCAACATTTTTTACTTTTCCCTCTTTTGCGGTTGTTGCTTCGATCATATCTGCAACAATAGAAGGGTTTTCATTTGATTCTATCCCCACTTCTTTATATGCCTTTTTAATAGCATTTACAATTTTTTGTTTATTAAAGTTTTCTAACTGTCCATTGCGTTTTTCAATAGTTAGCATTGAATCATACCTTTCTTGTGTTTTAAATAATAATTTAAAGCTTTTTTATAAGCAACGTCAAAACTAAATTCTTGTTCATCAACGTTATAAAAAGAAATAATTTTATTAATTTGTTGTTTAACTTCTTTAGGAATGTCGCTAAAAAACTCATAATTAGTAATAAAATTAACTAATTTGTCATAAGGAATTAATCCTTTTTCATGGCATTTATCACACAAGCATAAGCCCTCACTTACATAGGGGCTTATGCTGCTCATTCTCATTTTACCATTTTTATCGCCGCAAATTTCACATTTCATTTATTTACCTCCTTTATTGCACTCTTTCATCCCTAACAACCATTTTTCCATCTTTAATAGAAATAATATTGTACAAAGTTCTGAAAGGAGTAGAAGAATAGGTCTTAGGAACAAAATCATTTTCACGCCTATAACCAGCTACAATTATTTTATTTCCTCTTTTAAACCAAGATTTTTCAATTACTTTTTTAGTGCCATCAGGTTGCTTTTCAGAAATCTGCTTATCATACAAATTAAAGTATTCTTTTCTAAATTTTATTGTCACAACAGAGCCGTCGGCATCTAACAGAGTAATTGTACTTTTGTTTTTATTTTTGCTTAAAACAGTTCCTGCAATTTGATATATATTATAAATGGGATAATGTTTAAAAAATCGAATAGGTTCTGGATTTTCTTGCAACTCAGAAAAGTGACTTAAACCATAATTTTCATACTTTATTTCTTCTAGTTCGTGACCATTAAAATAAAATGATACGCTATCCATTTCCCATTTACTAATTGTGCCGCTGCAATAATTTTCCCATTCTTTTTGAAATAAAATGAAATTGTATTGGCGCAATAATTCATCTAAATTATTTTTAATATATGCTCTTGCTTTATCCATGATAGGCTGATAATATTCTTTATCCCAAACTTTTTGATTGATTACTGTTTGATTATTTTCATTTGTAGATAAACTATCTGAACCATAACAGTTTTCAAAATAAGGAAAAAGTTCTTCAGAAATAATGTAATTTGTTTCATCTTTATTCTTCTTTAAAAACTTATTCATTGTAAAAGCATATTTACAATCATCTAATTCTTCTGGAATTAAATTTTCATTACACAATCCTTGAAAATTTCTTAGATTTAACGTTTTTTTAGGATTAGAAATCTCTAAAATAAATAAAGCCATAATTTCAATACGATTGCTATTAAAACAATCAAAACACCCAGCTTTTATCAAATTTATCATTACAGTTTTTGTCACTTTTACTTTAGCTTTAAAATCTTCAAAAGAAGTAAAGGGTCTATTTTCAATAATCTGATTAATAGTATCATCAGATACATTTGTAATGCCCTTTAATCCATATAAAATAGAGTTTGTCTCTACATCTGGAGTAAATTCAGCAATAGATTTGTTGATATTCGGCAAAGCAACTGTGATACCTTTATTTTGAATTTCACCAATAGCTACAGCAATTTTGTCATATTTAGTTGAAGAACTTTTCTTTTTTTCTGCTGTTTCTTCTTCTTCATCTTCAACAATATATTCTATTTCACTGTACATTGGTATATAAGAATTTTCTTCTTCATCATCGTCATTCACTGCTATTGCCGCAGAGGCAGTTAAACAAGCTGTATTCCAAAAAACATGAGGGAAAAAATGGTATAAATTCATTTCTTGAATACAAATAATGCTATATGGTGTAGTATGACAAATAGAAAAAGAGTAACCTAGCTGTGGTGTAATAACCTCTGACCAAACATAATTAGCTATTGAAAAACTTGTGGCTTTTGCAAATACCATTTCTTTAATTTCATCAATCATAGACGCTTTCTTTTTAGCAATCGCTTTTCTAATTTTGTTTGCTTCTTTTAAAGACATACCACAAATATCTTCATCCATCACAATTTTCATAACATCTTCTTGAGTCGCGGCAACTCCATAATATTGTTTAAGATACTTAGAAAGTGTTTGAATGTCTTTCCCATCCAAACCATATTTATTCATTTCTTTATACCAAAGTTCGATATTATCTCTAAAAGCAACATATTTATCAATAGGAGAAATCTTTCCTAATTGTCCTGCCAAGCGCATCAAAGAGTTTACATGAGCCAATTCTACAAGATTTGTAGGTTTGATTTTTCTTAGGGCGTCTTGACCAACAGGAGTGTTCATTTGAAAGGCATCAATGATTTCATTATGTCCTAAAGCAGACCACATTTCTTCATTTTTATAGTCTAATACGTCAGGATGCAAATAAGAATTATAATTTTCTTTTAGACTTCCTTTGTCTTCAATAAACTTATATTCAATCAATAGGTCAAGACATTTACGAATTTTATCAGAAGCTTCTGTTGTCAAAAAATCATATTTTAGGCAACCTTGATAATCACAATCGCTCATATCATATTGAGTAATTTCGACTCCGCTAGGAGCTTTCATCATAGCAGTATAATCCATAAACCCATCATTGAAGATATAGACACCAGAAGCATGGACACCTCTTTTGTTAACTAATCCTTCAATAGAAAAAATTATATCTTTCAATCCTTCATACTTTTCAATTTCTTCAATAAAATCTTTAATAGGTTTTCTACCTTTTGTTTCATCTCCATAGAAACATTCATGTATACTCCATTGAAAGCCTCTTTCAACAGGAATCATAGAGGAAATATATTGAGCAATATCTACATCAATCCCTTCTGGGAACTCTTTACTACGATATCCTCTGCAAGCTGTTTGAACACAAGCTTTAGGTTTTTCTGTGCCAAATGTAGCAATATTTAAAACATTGAAATACCCTACTTTATTTTTTAATGTTTTAATAATTTTATTACGTTTCAATTTCTCTGTATCGAAGTCTACGTCTACTGACTTCATGGTGGACTAGCTCTTCCCACTAATACAATAAAATATTAGCTTGGAGTGCGCTACGAATGGTACTTATCTCCATCCTCTCGTCTATTTTTAAAATAGAACATTTAGTCTCTACACTTTTCTAATTTATATCCTTTTGATTTACCATATTTCATAAGGCTGCTTTTACTACAACCAAAATGTTCTTCAGCATAAACACTTAAATCTGTTTTAGTTTTAAATTCTGCTATTATTTCTCCTGTTTCTCTCTTGATCAGCTTACAAGATACATAGTTTCTTACAGCATTAACACCAGAATCACTATAACTTTTATGAACATTGTCTTTATGCGAAATCCATTGAAGATTTTCAACTCTATTATCTTGATTATTACCATTTATATGGTCTACTTCTTCGTAATTATTGGGATTAGGTATAAAAGCCTCGGCAACTAAGCGATGAATTAAAAAATGATAAGTTTTATTAGAATCAGATAATTTTATATTTTCATATCCTGATTTTTGATACCAAGTTTTTAAAACTCTAGGTTGCTTGAACTTATAACTGATTACTTTCCCTTCTGTAGTAATAGCGTAATCTTCAAAGTTTTTAATTCTTTTTTCCATATAATATATCTCCTTTTATTATTTTTTTATATTATATCATAAAAAGAATCAAATGTCAAGTTTTCCAGAAAAGTTGATATAAATTAGTCTTAGCACGGTATTCTCAAGCCTAACCATATTTCAGGTCGCAGAGTCTCTTAGTCAGCTGCTTCGCGTTTTCACCTTATTCTGCTGATACCGTTAGCCTTTAAAATTTAAATTTTAAAGACACCTATTAAGTAAATAGTTCACACTCTTTATACTGCCCAACGTTTTCTAGGCAGTTCAGGTCTTGTTGCATCTAAATGCCTCCAAGAAGGCAAATCATAAACTACAGGGTCATCTTGTGTAATATCCATCAAGTAACAACTTAAAAAGCCATTTGCAGACCCTCTCCCTGGACCGATAATAGAGTCTCCTTCAGTCCAAATCAAATCCATAATAAATTTAATTGTATTGTAATATTTTGCCATATTTTGTTCAAGAATAGGAGAAATATCCAACAAAGTTTTACATTCCGTATCTAACTTAGTCAAATAAGTAATGATATTTTTTCTTTTTTCTGTATTTGATAATACTTTTTCTTCTAAACCTTCATAACACTTCCAAGCAAAATATTGTGTTTGTTTATTTTGAGAATCTAACATTGTATAAAAATTCATATAATTTTTATATGAATTGATATCCAAATTAGTGTATTTGTTTTTAATTCTTCCTAAATCGTCAACTACATTCCATTCTGGAATCACTTGTTTATGAAATAAATCATAAAATTCACATTTATTAGAAATTTCATTTGTATTATTTAAAATTTCTTCATACTCTTGTAAAGTATAAATATCTTTCAAATAATCGTAAATTTCATCAAAGGGCATCATGTATGTTGTAGCATAAAAAGAATCTACTTCTCTATCACCATCTTTAGAATTCAAATAAGCTTTATGAATTGTTCTATCATTTTTATTAAGATAATGACTATCTGTTGTAACAATAATTTTCAATCCATACTCTCTGGCAATTTCTTTAATCGCTTTATTTACAACAATCTGCTCAGGTGTAAAAGAAGGCTGAATTTCTAAGTAGAAATCATCTTTACCGAATAAATCGACACAATATTTAATAAATGTTTGAATTTTATAGTCGTAATATTTTACTAAAGACTCATCTACATTACGAAAACTTTCTCTTTTTAAAATTGTCTTACTTAATTCACCACCAATACAGGCTGTACTAGCAATTAAATGACCTTTAGAGTCGCCAATAATATTTTTTAACTGACCTTTTTCGATTGGTGTTCTTTCCATTCTACGTTGAGTATAAGATTGATTCCATGCTGTGGAACTTGCTCTTTTGATTAAATGGTATCCCTTTTTATCTTTTGCCAAAAGAATAAAATGCCAATAGTCTTGTTTGTCTCTATCAAAATTCGTTTTCATCTCTTTAATATCATCAACAAGATAGATTTCATTCCCAAGAATCAACTTAAAATCTTTATAAGTAATTTGATGTTCTTCAATGAAATTTTTATAAAATAAAAGCGCTTTTACATGAGAAGATAAACATTCATGTTCTGTAATAGCAATCCCTTTTGCCCCTAACTCAAACGCTTTTTCAATCAATAGCTCTGGTTTATTGATTGAATCTAATAAGCGGAGATTTGAGTACATAGTATGATTGTGTAAATAGGAACCTGTTAATTCTTTTAAACTAATCATATTTCCTTTTCTCCTTTGACTTTATCTATTTTCATTATCTAGTAATATTATACCATATTTTTTTTATTTTGTCAAGATTTAGTGTTTGATAATAACAATTTTATCTTTAGCACGAGTAATACCAGTGTACAACCAACGTTTATAGGTTTCTTTATTTAAACATTCATCAAATAATAAAACTTTATCCCACTCACTACCTTGAGACTTATGTACTGTGATACAATAGCCAAAATCAAAAACAGGTAGTTTTGAATTAATTGGTATAGGTCTATTTTTGAAAACATTTGTGTCTATCTGTAATTCTTCAAAATAAGATTTATTATAGCAATCTATTAAAGTAAGTTTTAAAATAGTGCCATTAAAAATATTTTTATCTATTCTAGCTACGTTACAAATAGTGCCATTAATAAGTGGATTATTTTGTGAATCTAAAGTATCCCACTTATTTCTTAAACTAATTATTTTTTCACCAATAATAGGTAATTGTTCCTCTGTGTGAAAAAAACATTTTCTAACATTTTTATTAATAATATTTCTAGTCGAATTAAATCCACAAAGAGTTTGATCTGCCCATTCTATCATGCTATAATCAAAATCTTTTGGATAAAGAACCTTAATATTGGAATTATTCATTCTTTCAAATTGTCCCTCTCGAACCATTTTACTTAATCTAATAATTGGATTATTTTCAGCTTGACGAATAATTTCCGTCAAAACAAAATCAGGTTTTTTTAATAAACCATTATCTTCTCCAATGGGTTCTAATTGTCCATGGTCTCCAAGGGCAATAATAGGAATATTAAAAGACATTAAATCTTCTAATAGTTTTTTAGAAACCATAGAAATTTCATCAATTACTATTAATTTGATATGTTCGGGCAGATACTCTTTTTTATAAACTACTAATTTACCATACTTGTCTAAATAGCAGTTATAAATAAGTTTATGTATAGTCGTAGCGGGCAATCCTTTATTCCTTAATACTAAAGATGCTTTACCTGTAAAAGTTACATAAGCTACATTTTCCTCTAAATGTAAATATTCAACAATACTCTTTACCATTGTTGACTTTCCACTGCCTGCCTAAGCGTATCCAGCAATACAAGTACAGCGTTCGCCCATCTTGTATCTGGATACAGCTACTTTCAAACCTTCTTCTTGTTTCCGTGTCAATTCCATGAAGATTCTACTTCCTCCTTTCTTATTCTTTATTTAATTATATCAAAAAAATAAGAAAATGTAAATAAAATTAAAAAATTAAATTTTTTATTCTATTCTTCATATCTAAATCTATTTTTTTAATTTCATAATTGATTATTTTTATCTGTGGGTATTCTTTATTATTCCACTTATTTACAGAACAATGACCTACAATATCTATAGTTTTAGGGCAATCTTCACTAATCATTTGTTCATATTCTTCTTCTTTTGTTCAAAATTTTATGGCACTTAAAATTTCACCCAAATCAATTCTTAATGTGCCTTTTGTTAAAAGATGGATCTGTTCATTAGTAATAGGAAAGTCTTTCAAATAGATAAGTGGTTCTTCACAACCTTTACCCCATAAATAAGATAAATTGCCGATATTAATAATTTCTCTTTGTACCCAATCTTTATTGTCTGTATGTTCAATAATATAGTCAACTTTATATTTAGAAGAAGTGTCTATATCTTTTAACTCTGTGTTAATTCTTTCTTTTAGACTTTCTATTAATCCTGTTTTTATTGATACACCAAAAGCAGAAGGATGTCCAGAAGCCCAATTCACTTCCTCTTGATTAGAAATAAAATTTCTTAAATCTTCTAGGTTAGAGGTACTATAATTCCGCCCACTACCTACTAAATCGTTTTCTTCATTTTTTGAAACTAGCAAAACTGGACGTTGAAATTCATCAGCTATTTCATTTGCTACTAAACCTATTAAATTTTTATCTAAATGTTCTTTAACATCTAAAACTATTGCTTTTTCTGTTTCTAAATCATAACTATCTAGCATTGAGTTTTTAATTTGAGATACTCCTTTTTCCTTCATAGTTTTTTGACGATTTTTTACATTTGTACTCACTCTAAAGGCTTGCCTTACTAAAATTTCAACATCTCCTTTTTTACTTCCTTTTTTAGTAGAAGGCACTAAACGGTAAGCACAGTTAAAAAGCATAGACATAAATAATAACTGTTTTTCTTCAATAGTTCCGACTCTTGTAACAGCATTAACAAAAGGTGCTATTGAATAAGATACAGTCGTATAATTCATTTCTTCTACATTTTTTATAGTAAAAGAAGATTCAGCTACTAAAGTAGATAAAAAAGGATTAACTAAATGTGACTGTTTTAAACCTTCTCTAATTAAATAAGCTGTTTCTGTTTCATGCAACGACTGCATATCAGCTGCCATACCAACAGCAACTAAATCTAAAAACAAATTCGCATAATGTAAATCTAATTTTTTGTCAAGCACTTGAAGAAATTTCCAAACTATTCCTACGCCACTAATCATTTTATTTTCATAACCCTTAGAACTTTGATTATTTACCAAAGCGGCATGGGTATCATTGATAAAAGTATCGTGTTCAACTTGGTGGTGGTCTAATACAATTAAATCAATACTATTTTCTCTTAGAATTCTGTGCTGTCACGTATCATTACTGCCAGCGTCAGGAACAATAATTAGGTTATATTTAGACAGAATTTCATCATTTATAATAATACCATGTGTTTTATTTTCATGTACGACAAAGTCTAAATTTTCTAACATTTCTGGAAAAGCTAGTAAAGTATAATTAAAGATAGTTGCT
>ULWD01000409.1_pt1 | contig 13963 bp, 10 predicted proteins | sample 1960011 | NCBI WGS metagenome assembly ULWD01 (sample SAMEA4835803, study PRJEB28245) | human gut metagenome | biome: gut microbiome; material: fecal sample | place: Denmark | collected 2008 | reverse complement strand
AGGTTGTATTCGTAAATGGTTTAATCCTATTAAAGTTGAATATATAGATAAGAAAACTGGTCAGTTAACTAAAGGTACTCCTCCAGGGATATATAGTATTAGTTATGACCCTGTTGGTATTGATAAAGATAAGAAAGAGCTTACTAACAAACATTCTCATAATAGTATTAAAGTATGGATGAATCCCTGTATATATAATGGTTATCGTCCTAGACTATGTGCTGTGTATTATGGTCGTCCTGATGAACTAGAAAAGGCAGACAGAATATGTTATCACTTTGCAGTTACTTATAATTGTCTTGGTACAACTAATGTTGAAATCAATCGTGGTGAAACAGTAAGTAATTTTAAGAAGTGGAAAGCTGTTAAGTATCTAGGTTATCATCCTGTTCATCTTTGGGACACTAATATTAATAGTAAGAAGGTTAATACTATTGGTTATGATATTAGTAATGAAACAGTGAAACTTGACGGTCTGCGTATGTTGAATGAAATGTTGTATTCCCCCATAGGGAAGTTTGAAGACGGACGTGACATGCTTGTTCTTCATACTATATATGATTATCAGTCGGTACTAGAGTTAAAGAAATGGTCTAATACTGGTAACTTTGACCGTGTATCAGAAATGATTGTTAGAGGTATTGAATGGGCTGCTAATGATAAGTTTGCTAAAAAGCAACTTGAACATAGACAAAGAGTTCAAACAGAAAAAGAAAATTTTTGGAATCGTAAACGTTATTAATTATGAGTTGGTTAACAGAAAGTAACAGGTTAAAACATTTCCTCTATGCAATTCCATGTGGATTGTTAGGAATAATGTTTGTGGCAGGTCTTGCCGCTGGTATGGAGTTTAAAGATAAAATGTCGGGAGGAAAGTTTGATTTCTTAGATATTTTAGCTACATTGCTTGGCGGAATGATAGGATTCGTGTTAATGCTTATTATAGTAATAGCTACGGGTGCTATTGATTGGTATATTAATATACTTATTAAACTAAGCGAATTATTATGATTGATGCAAAGCTAAATGTTAGACTTGGGGATATGCCTAAACAGCGTATCCCTAATTCTGAAAAGGATGAGTATTGGGCAGGCAGAACAATAGATTATTGTATTGCTGCTGGACTAGCTTGTAACGATAGAACTAAGACTGAACAACTTCTTGAAATACTTCATGGAGAAATGCCTGACGAGTTTTATCGTAAGACACTTAATCCTTATAATGCTACTAAGGAGAACTTTAAGAGGTTTCCTGCTACTCTAAGAAATCTTGATATTATTAATGATGTAGTTCGTCGTTATTTATCAGAATATGTTAAGTCTCAGCATGAATTTATTGTTGGTGCTAATAATCCTGAAATTATTATGGCTCGTGATGCAGCTATTCGAGAAGATATAGTTAAGAGAGCTATGATAGCGTTTCAACAAGAAGTTCAAAAGAGAGTACAACAGCAACAAGCTGAAAATGCTCAACTAGAAGCTCAAGGACAACCAACACAAGATGTTGACCCAGCACAACTTGCAGGTGATGCAGAAGAGTTTGAAAAGAACTTTATTGATAATTATATAGATGAGATAAGTGCACAAGCGCAACAACTATTAGAAGTTATTGATGACGTTCTTAACAATGAGACAATAATTCCGGTTGAGTATTTTAACTATATCACTACGGGGGAAGTTTATAGTTTCCATACTGTTCGTGGTAAGAAACTAATTAAAGAATATGTTCCTACTACTGATATGTATCCTGTTCCTAATGGAGAACAAATGGTATCTAAATATGATATTGTAGCTCGTAGAATGTTAATGAGTTACAATCAGGTAATAGACCAATTCTCTGATGAATTAACAGAGGAACAACTAGAATTTATAACTAAGTATTATAATCCTAGTACTGTTGGAGCTACTCGCACTCTTAGTCTTAATTCTTATACTTATTATTTTCCTGAAAAGTGTAAGGATTATAAAGAAGATACTGGTGAGATATTTCCGTCAGAAGGTTATGATTTAAGATTAAAGAATGGAGAATTGTTAGAAGTATGGCATGTTAATTGGAGAGGATATACACAAGTTAAGATACTAAAGTATATTAATGAAGTAGGTTTAGTTGATGAAATGATTGTTCCTGATGACTTTGAATTTAATTCTGAACTAGGTCATATTGAAATATCTGTTGTATATAAACCACAAATATATGAAGGCTATCGTATTGGAGGACAACGTTTCGGTATATATCCAGGTGGTGCTAAGCCTATTCCTTTCCAAATAGATGACGACGCTAGATTACAATATTGTGGGCTTCAAGAAGTTCTTCCTCAAATGGGAAAATTCTCTATTGTAGAAATACTTACTCCTTTCCAAATATTAATCAATATATTCTCTTATCATAGAGAAATGATGATAGCTAAGAATAAGATGTTTATTCTTGTTGCAGCCAAATCTTTATTTGGAGAAGATGCGGAAGAAGCTATATATAATATAGCTGCTGAAGGTATATTTCCATACGATGATGCAGAAGATATTAATAGTACTAAAGCACAATCTATTAAAATGCTCGATGCTAATATCTCTGGTTATATTACCGAAATATCTAATCTTATTGAATCTATTAAAGCCAGTGCACGTGAAATGGTAGATATGACACCGCAACGTTATGGACAAATAGCTACTAGTGCTGGTAAAGGTACTACGGAAGAAGCAATTATTCGTGGTTCAATGGGAACTGTTATTATCAATTATATGTTTGATAAGTTTCGTGAAGATGAATATATCGTAGACTTAAATAATTCTAAGCTAGCTTGGATTGACGGGTTAGATACTTCCTATTATGACAAGTCAGATAGAAAGCAATATATTTCTCTTAATGTAGAGAATCATACTCTTGGACAGTATGTAGTTAAAGCTAAGAACTCTGATAGAGAAACAGAGAAGTTCGAGCAACTCAAAGAGTGGGCTTTTAATGCTAGTCAGAATGGAGATTTAATGTCAGCTGTTGCAGCTATTACTTCAGGGAATATATCTAGTCTTAAACTAGCTATTAATCGTTATCAAGAGATTCGTCAGAAAAACGAAGAATCTCTTCGTCAACTAGACCAACAGTTAGAAGATGCTAAGAATAAAGCTGCTCTTGAACAGATAGCTGCAAAAGGTGAACAAGATGCTAGACTTGCCGAAATAAAAGGTTATTATGACCTTCTTGCTAAAGGAATGGATACAGAAGCTGCAATGGCTGCTCTAGCTAATCAACCTTCACAAACTGTACCACAAGATAACTCTGCCGAACTATCTTTAAAACAAGCTGAACTAAATGAGAAGAAACGAGCTAAAGACTTGGATATGATTAATGCTGCATTAGATAGAGATAATCAACTAAAGATAGCTAAAGAGAATAAGAACAAATATGATAAACCAAAGTCTAGTAGTAGTTCTAGTAAGAAGTGAACACTAAGTTATAATTAGCTATATACCTTTCTCTATGATTCAGAGGTGCCCTACGGATGTCTCCGTAGGGTTTTTCGTACCCGTAAGATTGACGTAGACCGCATTTTTTTGACTTCTATTGAATTTTCCCCCTTAAAGAGATGAACTGTATTAGAAAGCATTAAAATGCCGTAGCAAGCCTTAAAATGGCTTATTCTTTTGCCCTATGTTGAACGTTCGTTTTAGCCGATACTATTCAACTCTTATATTACTTAAATTCAAATACGGGCTTTTCTAAACCTAATAGTAAGGTATTCAAACTAGCAAGAGTTGTGTTTCTCATATTATTAAACTACATTTGACTTGAAAGTAATAATTAAAACATATTTATTATGCCAACTTTTAATAATAATGATTCTCTCGATTTAAGTACTACCAAAATAGATGATATATCTACTGTTGGTGGTGCAGGTCAAGGTGCTGGCTCTGGTAATAACGGTAATACTATCGGACAGGGACAACAAGGTGCTGGACAACAAGGTCAACAAGGTCAACAAGGTAATAGTAATGGTAATAGTAATGGTAATCCTGATACTAATCCTGATACTAATGCTAATAACGGTAATGGTAATACTGGAAATCAAGGTCAGCAAGGTCAAGTGGATAATCAGCAACAAGACTCCTCTATGGGGGAAGTTAAGTTATCAGAAGGTGATACTATTAATGTAGACGGTGTAGATTATACTATTGATGCTGAAGGTAATGCTATTGCTGCTGACGGAACTGTATTCCGTACTGCTACTGAACTTGCTGAACTTATCGCTCAAAATGGTTCTGAACCAAGTGTTCTTAACCAATTACAAACTCGTTTCGGTTCTGACTTTAAAGATGAAAACGGTAATCCTATCGTATTTGATGATAATGAAGAAGGCATTGCTGCTTATGTTGAAACAGTAGTTCAGAGTAGAGTTAAAGAAGCTCAAACTGCTGCTATTAATAACTTATTTGAAACTTATCCTCAAGTAGAACAAGTTATTAATCATCTTAAACTTAATGGTACTCTTGATGACTTCGTAGAAATACCTGATAGAAGTCAGATTACTGTTAGTAAAGATAACGAAGAACAACAAGCTACTTTCATTCGTGAAGAATGGAAACTTAGCGGTAAGAAAGGAGACGTAAACAAATTTATTGACTATTGTAAGAACGCTGGTATTCTTTATGATACTGCTGTTGAATCTAAAGAAGCTGTTGATAGCATATATGAATCTCGACTTGCTGAACAGAAAGCACAAGTAGAAGCTAAAGAAGCTGCTGCTGCTGCTGAAGAAAAAGCATATTGGGATAATGTAGAAAAGACTATTAGCAAAGGTGAACTATTAGGTTATAGTATTCCTGAACAAATCCAATGTAACAAAGACGGAAAGAAAGTAATGCTTAGTCGCAAAGACTTCTTGAAGTATGTGTCTACTCCTGTTGATAGTGAAGGTAATACAGCTTATATGTTAGACGAAGCTAAAGTTGATTCTGATGCTCGTATGCAGGATGATTTACTTAAAGCATTTCTAAGGTTTACTGGTGGCGATTATGCTAGTCTTGTTGGTATGGCTGTTAATAAACAAAAAGTTCTATCTATTAGAACTGCCGCAGCGCAAACTACTGGTAAAAGGACTGTTATTATCAATAGTAAAGGTAATAATTCTAAGACAGTTGATAATGACCAACTAGTCTTGAACTAACTAAATTAAAACTAATATGTACAGATTAAGAGAAGTCGAAAGAGGTAGATATGATGACAGAGGTTATTCTAATGAACAATCTCTTGCTGCCTTAATGATTCAAAAACCGGAGGAAATCAACAACTTCCTAACTTACACTTATGGTATGGAAGATGACCGATTCCCGCTAACTTTCCTTACTGAAGGACAAGGTGCTGTTGGTGTTCGTGACATTACTACTGTTGAGTGGACTTGGAAGACAATGGGTCGTCAAAGATTCAATGATTACATTGTTTGGTCTGACATTAATGATGCTACTCCTGGTATTGGTGGTAAACCTATTAAGGTTGAGTTTGCTACTGGTCTTATTATTGAACAGTATGGTTTGCTTGCTCCTGATGGTAAAACTGCTGTTCGTGTAATGCGAGACCATGGTGCTGGTAGTCATGGTGGACATCTGTATTCTTTGCAGCTAAAGAATCCTGATAAAAGTGCTTATGTTGACCCTGCTAATCTTGAAAAAGGTAAGTATTGGTGTATGTTAGCTCCGTCTATTCCTGAATCTTATTCTAAGGGTAACAAGACTAATGTAATGGGACCTGGTGTTATGAAATCCCAGCTAGGATTCAAGCGTTATAGCAAGGAAATTGCAGGTAACATTAGTAATGTTATTGTTAGCTATGCTTTCAAGACTAAAGGCGGTGGTACTGATACTCGTTGGATTAATGAAGAAATGCGTCAGTTCGATGTTCAGATGCGTATCTCTAATGAGATTGACTTATGGACATCTCGTTACAATCGTACTGTTAATGGTACTATTGATATGAAGGATTGGGATAATGACCAACCTATTCCTGAAACTGCCGGAATGTTTGAAATCCTAGAAGAATCTAACTACGATACTTATGGTGAATACTTGCCTCTTAGCAAGTTAAAAAGAACTATTGGTGATGTAGTTGATAAAGATACCGATACTGGTTCTATGGAGATTACTCTATATGCAGGTAAAGGTGGTATCGAAGATTTCGATATGGCTATTCGTGAAGATGTTAAGTCAGAAGGATTCATTACTCCACTTGGAGAAAAGATGATTGGTGAAGAAGGTGGTGGTCTTACTTATGGTAAATACTTCCGTAAATATAAGACTATTGACGGACATACAGTTACTTGTGTTCATCTTCCATTCTTGGATAAATCACCTATTGCTGAAACAGCAAAAGCTAATGGTCTTATTCATCCTCGTACTGGCTTGCCTATGACATCTCACAAACTGATGTTCATTGACAATTCTGTATATAACGGAAATCGTAATGTTCGTATGGTACGTATGAAAGGTCAGTCTTATCTTGTTGGTGTATTGAAAGGTCTTACTCCTATTCCACCGTCTTGGGGTTCTGTTCCTAGCAATTCTATATCTACGGATATTGATAAATCTCAATATGAAGTTAAGATGTCTCGTGGTCTGCAAGTTGACAGACAAGAGAAGATGTTCATGTTGGAGTGTGTACTCTAAAGTTAAACAATTAAACTAAATTATAATGGAAGGACAAACACCAAAAACCGGTACATTCGGTAGTAGTCTAGCTAATCCAAATCCACAGTCTGCAAGTATTCCGCAGACTAAAACTCCTGAAGCTCCTAAACAAACCTATGAACAAATTCTTAAAAAAGAAGATGGTTTAGACAAAGACTTTCTTGAAGAAAGATATATTGTAATAGCTCTTGCTACTGATATTACTATTAATTCTGTTTATCGTCAAGTTAATGCTAGATACATTGCTGAACGTCATGATAGTATTGGTGGTAGTATTAATTCAGCTAGAGTCTTGACTAGCAACTATGAAGAAATGGCAGCTTATATGCCTTCTCTTATTGGCTGTTCTCCTAACGCACAAGAGTATGTTACTAGAGTTCAACGTTGGTTTAATAGTATATCTATTCCAGTTGACGGTGACGGAAAGAAACTCAACTGTTCGTTTCAATGGAGAAAGAAAAGAGATTATCTGAATTATAAAATAGATGAAACAGCTATCATAGAAGAATATGATAATGCCGAAAAGTCTAATCCTAAACAGTTGAAAGATGCTATTGCTAGATATGTCAATAAGATTAATGCTCTTGAATCTACTCGTTATAAATATGGACATCCTATTAAAGTAGATGATTATCTTGCATATCGTCATTGCTTATTATATCCGATTGTAGCTAAAGACGTATCTGTTATTAGTTTTGATTCTCGAATCAAGTTCTACATAAAAGATGAACAACGTGAAGCTAATCGTTTGAAACGTAGTCGTATTCAGGCTAACAAAGCAAGACGTAATTATCTTGATGCTATTGATAATGATGTTAAGTTCAAAGCTATCTTTGTATGCTACTGTGCAAGCAACAAACAAGATGTATTGTCTAACTTGTTACTTGACCGTACAGTTCAAGAAAAGATTCTTGATGAGTTCGCAATTAAAGAGCCGGAGAAATTCAACAAACTGTTTAACAATTCACAAGTTGAACTTCAAGCGTTTATTGAAGAAGCTATCGCTAGAGGAGAACTAGTTCGTTCGGGAGTTAACCAAACCGTTCTAACTCCCGAAGGCGGATTCATTGGAGCCAACATGAAAGAAGCATTAGCTTATTTCAGTAATCCTGAAAATGCTGACTACAAAAAAGCGCTTGAAACTAAACTTAAATTATAATAACTGGTTATTATGAAAGTAAAAGAGGTACATAACGAGTTCATGCTTTTAGCCCAACAAATGGGTATGAAAAGTGTCCGAGCTATACTTCCTGAAGAGTTAGACCGACTAATTAATTTAGAGGCTATCGAATATGTCAAAGACGTTTTCTCTCGTAAGGGTAATCGTGAACTCGATGGTATCTCTGATAATGTTATAAGATTAACAGAACTTAATAGCCTTCATACTAGTATTAAACTAGAAGCTGAACAAGGAGATATAATGTTTGGTACAGGTTATAAGATAGAATTAAATAACTATGCTACACCGATGTTCTATACATCAGTCTACTCCTTTAAGGGGGATAAATCTTATCGTTGCAGATTGATAGACTTAGACTTAGTGAGTGAAACGATGAACGATTATCATTCAAAGTCTATTGTTATAAGTCCTATATGTTATAAGACTGAATCTAATATTGAAGTAATTGCAACATTTGAAATAGATAAGTTCTTAGTTAATTATATTAAGTATCCTACTCTAATTAATATTGCAACTGATACTACAAATGAATTATCAGATGTTGCTATGAAGGAAGTTATTAAGAGAGCAGTTAATACTTATAATGCTATTTCTAATAACAATAGTTATGAGAAAGTTTCAAACGAATTATCTAAATTAGAATAAAATGGAAAGACTGTTATTTGCAGGTAATGTTGCATTAGCTACTGCTCCCGACACTTTAGCTGCTGTTGATGCAACAGGTATTACAGAGGGTGCTGTTGCTCTTTACGACAACGAAGGCGCAATCATCTCGAAAGCTCTTACTAAGAACATTCCGATGTTTACCTTGTTTGTTGGTGGTGGAGCATTTGCTAATAAGAGCAAGTATACCAATATTGTATCTGATATTGATACTAGACGTTTCTCTTATGTTAAGAGTGCCTATGCTGTCGGAATTAAATTTCGTGCGGAAATTACTGTTCCTACCCCCGTAGAAGGAAAGGATTATACGTTAACTATGGCTAAAGCTCATACTGTTCTTAATGAACGTTATAAGTGGTCGGCTAGTGAGCGTGCTCGTGAAGGTGATACTGCTGCTATTATTGCTAAGAAGTTAAGTACTCAACTTAATTCTCTTGGTAAGAATGAAGGATTTACCGCTAGTGTTTCCGCTGCTAAAATTACCGTAACTGGTACTGATTATGAAGCATGGAATCTGATTGCAGGAGATTCATTGTTTGGAGTAAATATTGCTACTATAAAAGCTGTAAAACCAATTAATGATGATGCTGCTCTTAAAGAATTGCAGATTCGTTGTATTGGTGGTGAAGGTATTAATTCTACTAGCAATGATGCTCGTAAGTTATATACTTTGCCGGAGTTCTCTAATGCAGGTGGTTGGACAGTATTTACGCTAACTTTCTATCCTCATCGTGACCTTCGTAGTGGTAGTACCGAAAATGTTAAAACTATTATTCATCTTGCTATTCCGACAGGAGCTGATCAAATAGATACTCTTGAAAAAATATTTGCATCTGTTAATACTCCGGCAGCAGCAGCAGCAGCAGCAGCAGGAGCTTAAAGAAAATATTGTAAATATAACTCGTAATAGTTTAATAAAGGGATTGCTATTAATGTTAAAATTAGTAGTAATCCCTTTAATCATAAATAGGGATGAAAGAAATTATCGAATCTGCTCTTAATCAAGGCTTGAGTTCCTTGATAACTATTTCTATTTTCCTACTATTATATAAATGGTTGGATAATAAGAAGAAGACTGAAAGCGAAAAGTTTGTTAGTTCTATTAGTAGTACTCTTGATGAAGTATCTAAATCATTGCTACAAGTCTCAACGTTTATTACTGATATTACAAAGAATATCATAGATAAAGATAAAGACAAGTGTAAGACTGCAATAGAAGATTCTATGTTCGCTTCGGCAATGAGATTGACTATATTCGTTACTAATACTGTTATTAATAACCACGTCCATACTAATAAAGATAATATACTTGCTAATATCCATAGTATAGTTAATGCAGAGTTTTACAGTGTATTCTCTAGCTTAGCTTTATATAAGATTAATGGAGTAAAAGCTAGTGATAATATGAAAAAGGATTGGATGCCGTCAGTGGAGAAATCTATAATAGAAATAGTGTTTAATGACAATCTTAGTAAAGAAGATAAAATATCTAGTTTTAATAATGAAATAAACTTGAAGTTTCAGTCTTACATAACTTATATAACAAATAATACATTAAAGTAATGGACATAAACTTCGATAATGTAAATAGCAAATTGGTTGATAGAGGTGTACAAGTTGTACACCTCTCTACCATTGGATTCGTTCTTACTAATGAAGATATATGTAGATATAATGCTATGACTATTCTTAGTCACATGCAAAATGTAGAATCTAAACTTAGTGAGAAACAACAACAAAATCTAATTGCAATGTATAACGAATTAATAGTAATGCAATGAGAAAGAACGAAAATGGAATGTATACTTACTTGGATGTTCCTAGTAAGTATAATTGTGTTTATAAAAGATTGCTTATTAAGTTAAGTGACTTAGGAGTAGACATGATTAAAGATTGTACTTCTACTTGTAAAGGTATCAATCGTCAAGTCATTAATTGTTGGAATATGTTTCAATCTGCTTGTGCCGCCTATACATTAGGTTATTGGAAACAGGCAGATTTACTCATTAATTATATTAATGTTTCTTTAGCTTTGAACTGTACTGAATATACTACTGATGAGAAACCTGTATTTATGACATTTGAACTTAATATTCCTATGTCAATTACTGGTGCTCAACAGATAAAATATAATGAAGCTACATTTGTTATCGCTAATAAAGAATATGCAACTAAAGATACTCTTACTATATATCAAGTTATTAACGAAAGAGAAAATATTATAGCTTCAGGATTATCTATTGATAGTCCGGCTAAGTTTAATGAATTAACACTTAATGCTCAAGTAGGACAAGTTTATATATTTAGAGCTAGTATAGAAGGAGAAGACGGTGAAACATATTATTCTAATGACTTTATTGTCGAATGTAAGTCTATTCCTAAAATGAATGTTATGTATTATGGACATACTGATATTGCACCGCAGATATTTCAAAATATGTCTGTTAGTGATATTATGGCACTAGAAGGTAATACTCCTAGAACTATTACAGGAGATAAGAATAATACATTTACTATTCATCAAGAAAAGAAGATTCATTATCTTCTTATACCTGATACACTTATGACGCTTGTTAAAGCTGAATATGGTGCTGCTCTTGTTACTACTCTTTGGGACGGTTCAGACGGTGCTTATAAGACTAACAATCCTGGTGGTATTGTTGACGATATACATTATGAAGTATTCTTCTTATATTCTCCTTCTGTATTTGATGATACTATTCGTATAACCTGTAAAAACAAGTAATATGAGAAAAGGAATAAGTATAGGTCAACCTATTATTAATAACAGCGTAGATGATAACTATAACCCTCTACCTGATATTGATGCTAAGTACGGACCTTATAGCAGTGTTAAAGAAGCTCTTGAAAGTCTTACTCCTGAATTACGTAGTGTTGGACTTACTATTGGTATTAAATATAATAATAGTATTAATGAATATTGGTTTAATGGCGGTATTGATAACGAACATTTGGTTATTAAACAAGCCGGTGGTGGAGATAAACCTATACAAACAGTTTATATTCAAGATACTCCGCCAGCTAATATTAATGCTCTTTGGGTAGATACTTCTGGTCTTGGAACAGCTCTTGAAGAGGATGAGAAATTAGCTTCAATAATTCAAGCAATTCAAGTTATACAAAACTACCTTGATACTATTGTACATCAGAGAGACTTAATTATAAATCCTGGTCATGTTAGTAATACCTTTACAAAGTCGGTTCTAAAAGAATACGAGCCTATTGACCCAAATACTGGACAGTTAGCTATTCATGTTGCAGCTGTTGGTGAAAGTCTCGAACCTGAAACAGACCAATATGAACCTAATACTAAAGCTGTTCGTGGTCATTATGGAACAATTAAAGAAATTCAAGATAATTTTAATGACTTCGTAGATTACGAACTTCTTATTGCTACTGATGTAAAACGTCTGTATACTAAGATTAATGGAGAACCTGTTAATCTTACTGGTAGTGGTTCAGGAGGTGGAGGTAGTATAGATTATGATGCTTTAGACAAATTAGATACTATTGGATTTGTTGCACCGAACGGACAAATATATCGAGTTAAGGTAAATAACAATGGGCAATTAATAGTATATAAGAAAGAACTAGATACAGCTCAAGCTGAACCTACTGGTGGACAAGAAGACCCTGAAACTGGTTGGATATATGTAACTACATTATATCTACAAAAGCTATATATCAATTCATTATATTGTGGTGGTATTACAAGTGATGAATATAGTTATAATCCGTGCTCTCATAACTTCGTTGAACTTAGTAATCTTACAGGTAAAGATATATCTCTAAAGGGATTATCATTACAGTATGGTACAGAAGGGGGAGATTGGGAAACACTTCCTTTATGGGGGAATATCAAAGCTGGTTCGACATTCCTAATTAGAGGTGCTCAATGTTCAGTAATGAATATTAATACTACTCGTATTAAAGTTGAGAACTATGATATGGAATGGATAGCTAGTGACGGTAATCCTATTAAGTTTGATAATAAGAAAGCTAAGTTCTTCTTGACTTGGGGAACAGAGCCTAGTTCAGTTGCAAATCCTTATAATAACGCGACTTCCCCCATAAAGGTATCTAAAGGTTATATTGATTTGGTTGGACTACAAATACCTAATGCCGGTGATGCTGATAAAGTTGATGCTTCTGAAAATACTGCTTATGGTTATCTTAGTAGTAAGTATTTGTTTACTAAGTATTATACTATGGATAATGTTAAGCAAGCTACTAAAGCTCTTAGTGCTAGAAATAATGCTAATGATATGTACTTTGTTAACCTAGAAGCTGATGTTATTCCTAGAGTAGAATCTTATACTCCTAGAGCTAGTTTTGAGAATAAGAATATATTCTTTAATAAGACTTTATTAGATAGTACCAAACCTAATAAAGTCACTATGACTTTAGGACGCAAGGCTTGTTATACTATTAATGAAAGTAATGAGCCTAATGATGATGCTAGTAGATGTTTTAATTGGGTTTCCGTAGGTTACTATGATGAATACTTATGGTATCGTGCATACCGTAGTGATAATAGTTATACTGAATGGACTAAAGTGGAATCGTTTAAGAATGAAACTGGTGTTCGTAAATACTATAATCGTATTAGAGCTATAACTACTGACGGTACTCCGTTTACTACTCATAAGGTAATACTTACTCATCTAGGAGAACAATATGATACTCATACAAGAGACAAGAATGTCTATTATGAATATTACGTAGGTAGAGACGAAACTTATAGGAGCGATGTTCGCAGGTTTGTAGTTATGAGTGAAAATATGGAAAATGATGCTCTTAACTTTGTTCAGACTTCCGACCAACAAGGTTTTAATTGGGATGAATATAATGTGTGGAGAATAGCCGCTGACCAAATAAAGAAGGACTTTAATAGATATGAAACTAGTAACATATCTATGTGCTACTTTATGATTAATACTGGTGATATGACACAGAATGGTAATCGTATTAATGAATGGTTAGATTACGAAGCTGGTAGAGCATCTTTATATGATATTGCAGAAATGGTTACTGTTGGTAACAATGACCTTACTCCTGCTAATGTCTATGTTCTTGGTGACGGTGGAGATGATTCTAAAATCAATGCTACTAACATTCGTTTTTTCTATTGTTATGAAATGGATGAAGAAAATCCTCCTGTATTTACTGTTGAAGGAAAGGAAATATTCGTTGAATCATTATACTCATTCGATGTTGGTCATACTCATTTCTTATGTGTTAATAGTGAGATAAGTTCTAATACTGAACGAAGTGTTTATGGACTTTCTACTACCGGAGTAATGTATGACTTAATAAAACAATGGTGTGAAAGAGATGATGCAAAAGCTATTAATGCTAAAGCTAAGATAGCTTATTGTCATGAAATGCCTTTTACTATTATTACTCAAAATCTTATTAATTCATTCTA
>ULWD01019874.1_pt1 | contig 14001 bp, 14 predicted proteins | sample 1960011 | NCBI WGS metagenome assembly ULWD01 (sample SAMEA4835803, study PRJEB28245) | human gut metagenome | biome: gut microbiome; material: fecal sample | place: Denmark | collected 2008 | reverse complement strand
TCCTAAATGATTTATTAAGACATTATCATAAATGAATCATAAAAAAATCTCAAAAAATAAAAAAATTAATTGACAATTAAAAAAAAAGATTGTATAATGTTTACACCTGCGTTTTATAAAAGCGCATATTAGTTTTTAGTTAAAAATTATATAAAAAATCAATAAAAATGGAGGTGCTTCAATTATGAAAATGACTTTTCAACCAAAAAAGAGACAGGCAAAAAAGGAACATGGATTCATGAAAAGAATGTCTACAAGATCAGGTAGAAACGTATTAAAAGCTAGACGTGCAAAAGGAAGAAAGAAACTTTGTGCATAATTAATAAAAAGTCAATAAATAGCTTAAAGTATATAAATTCTGTGTAGACATTGTTCTATGCAGAAATTATACTAATCATTAGCTAAAGGACTGAATTTTATGAAAAAAACAAAAATGTTAAAAAAAAATTATGAGTTTAGAAAAGTTTTAACAAAGGGAAATTATTTTGCTGGTGACTGTATTCAAATAGTAGTATTGAAAAGTAATGGAAATAGATTTTACAAAAACTATAATTACATAGGAATTGCTGTTAATACCAAATTTGGAAAAGCTGTAAAAAGAAATAAAATTAAAAGACTAATAAGAGAAAATTATAAAATTCTCGAAGATAGGCTAGATTCAGGATATAGCTTAGTGTTTCTACTAAGAAAAAATGTAGAAATAGAAAGTATAACATTTAAAAATATATCACAGGATATGGAAAAATTGTTAAAAAAATCTAAAATCATGATAAAGTAGTAAAAAAATGAAAAATATTTTAATAAAAGTAATCACATGGTACCAAAAATATATATCTATGTGGTTAGATCATAGAAATATAAAATGTAAATATTACCCTACATGTTCTGAATATACAAAACAGGCAATCCAAAAGTATGGTGCGCTAAAAGGATGTATATTAGGAATATGGAGAATAATAAGATGTAATCCTTTTTCAAAAGGTGGATATGATCCATTGAAATAGAATATATGGAGGGAATAAATGATAGCATTTTTTGCAAATATATTTGGGTATGCTTTAAACTTTTTATATGAACTGGTTCATAACTATGGTTTAGCAATTATTTTATTTTCTATATTGGTAAAATTGTTGTTATTACCTTTATCTATAAAACAACAAAAAGCAATGAAAAAGAGTTCTAAAATACAAGAAGAAATGAAGCAAATTCAATTTAAATATAAAAATGAGCCTGAAAAATTAAATCAAGAAGTAATGAATTTATATAAAAGGGAAAATATGAGTCCTTTTTCAGGGTGTTTTAGTTCTATTGTGCAAATAATTTTACTTTTTTCAGTATTTTACTTAGTTCGTTCACCACTTACATATATGAGAAAAATTGATTCAAACGTAATTAATAAAATGGTTGCAATAGTTCAAGAAAATGGGGCAACAAAAGGATATGAAGAAATTGCAATAATAGACTATGTTAGAAACCTTGAAAGTGGCGAATCCGTAAGTAAAGAAAGCAATGAAAATAATAATAATATAGAAAATAATGTTAATGAAAATACATCAAACAACGAAAAAGTTGAACATGCTGAAGAAGAAAAAAAGGAAGATTTTAATGTATATGATTACATTGATGAAATTAATATGAATATGGATTTCCTTGGAATGGATTTAAGTAAAGTTCCAACAAGAGATTTAAAAGATCCTAAAGTATTCATAATACCTGCATTATATGTTTTAACATCTTTTATATCAATAAGATTAACGACTTCAATTCAAAATAAGAATAAAAAGGCTAATAGAGGTGAAGAAAAAGTTGGAGAAGAATATGATGCAATGGAACAATCAAATAAAATGATGGCATGGATGATGCCTATAATGTCAATTTCAATTGCAGTAATTGCACCATTGGGTCTTGCATTGTATTGGTTGATGAACAATATTTTAATGATTGCAGAAAGGCTAATTGCAGATAAATTTTTAAAAGACGATGAAAATTAAAAAAGAGGAGGCAACTAAAAATGCCTAAATGTATAATTTCAGAAGGAAAAACAACAAGCGAAGCGATAGAAAAAGGTTTGAAGGAATTGGGAGTTTCTAAAGAAAAAGTAGAAATTAAAGTTCTAGAAAACGAAGAAAAAAGAAGTTTTTTTAGTATATTAGCGCCTAGAGTTGTTAAAGTTGAATTAAAATTAAAAGAAAACGAACTAAAAAGTAACAATGATAATACAGTAAAAAAGGAAAAAATCGAACTATCAGCTCAAGAACTTAAATTAGCTGAAGAAAATGTTAAAAGATTTTTAGATGAAATTTTACCTAAAATTGGTAAACAAATTCAGTATCAAGTTAAGCAAGAAGAATATGGTTTAGAAGTTACTATAAATGGTGAAGAATCAAGTGTTTTAATAGGCTATAGAGGAGAAACTTTATATGATTTTCAAAATATTTTATCTATAGTTTCAAATAAAAATATAGAAAATAAGGTTAGAGTAATTTTAGACATTGAAAATTATAAAGAAAAAAGAGTAAAAACATTAGAAAATTTAGCTCTAAAGATTGCGAGAAGCGTTGAAAAGACTGGAAAATCAGTTACATTAGAGCCAATGAAAGCTTATGAAAGAAAAATTATTCATGCAAAATTACAAGACTCAGAAAAAGTTACGACAAAAAGTATTGGTGAGGAGCCAAAAAGAAGAGTTGTAATATCATTAAAATAATAACTAAACAAAAATAAATCAGAAGTCAAAGTTCCGGTTTAATCTTACTAAAGATTAAGGAATTTTGACTTCTTTTGATAATATATAAAAATAGGAGGTTTTAAATATGAGTACTATTGCATCAATATCTACGGCTACACGGAGTTGGTGGAATTGGAATAATAAGGATGAGTGGAGAAAAATCATTTAAAGTTTTAGAAAGAATATTCGTAGCAAAGAATAAAAAAAATATAGAAGAAATTCAGGGATATACTATTAAATATGGTAATATTGTTGACTTTTCAAATAATGATGAAATCATAGATGAAGTATTGGTTTCATTCTTTAAAGCACCTAAAAGTTATACAACAGAAAATATGTGTGAAATTAATTCACATGGAGGTACTGTAGTTGTAAAGAAAATTTTAGATTTATGTTTAAAAAATGGAGCAACACTTGCGGAACCGGGAGAGTTTACTAAAAGAGCTTTTTTGAATGGAAGAATAGATTTATCGCAAGCAGAGTCAGTTATTGATATTATAAATGCAAAATCAGATAAAGAAGCAAAAGAGGGAATAAAACAGTTAGAGGGATATTTATCAAATAAAATAAGAGATATAAAAAGCGATCTATTAGAAATAATGACAAATATTGAAGTATCTATAGATTATCCAGAGTATGATACGCCAGAGGTTTCTTTTGAAGATTTAAGAAATAAATTAAAAAAAATTAAAACAAACCTTATTAATTTAGAGAAATCATTTGATAACGGAAAACTAATAAAAGAAGGAATTAAAACTGTAATAATTGGTAAACCGAATGTAGGTAAATCTTCGTTACTTAACTATATTTTAAAAGAAGATAGGGCAATTGTTACAGAATATGAAGGAACAACAAGAGATACAATTGAAGAGTTTGTAAATATAAATGGAATACCCCTAAAAATTGTAGATACAGCAGGAATAAGAAAAACTTCCAATGAAGTAGAAAAGATAGGAATTGAGAAGTCAAAGAAAATGGCAGAAAATGCAGATTTAATTATTTGTATTTTGGATACAAGTAGAGAGTTAGAAGAAGAAGATTTTGAAATTTTGAAATTAGCAGAAGAAAAGAAAAATATTTTATTATTAAACAAAATGGATTTAGAAACAAAATTTGATGAAAACAGTGAGTATTTAAAGCATTTTAATAATATTATTAAAATATCTGCAATAAAACAAGAAGGAATAGAAACCTTATATGAAAAAATCTCTGAAATGTTTAATTTGGCTCAGATTGAGTTAAGTAATGAGGTTATTATTACAAATCAAAGACATAAAAATTTGATTGTTAAAGCAATTGAGAATTTAAATGAGGCTGAAAATACCTTGAAAAATAATATGCCAATAGATTTTATCGAAATCTATTTAAAAAATGTTTTAGTGAATTTGGGATCTATAACAGGTGAAGAAGCAAGTGAAGAAATTATTAATGAGATATTTTCAAGATTTTGTTTAGGCAAGTAATCACTAGAATGAAAGATAAAAGAAAAATATTACTAAAATGATTAACTTTATATTGAAAAATAAAAAAGTCTTATTTTCGATTTTAAAAGAAATATAGAGGTATAAGTTTTATAAGTATTAATTATGAAAATAAAAGACAAAATATAAAATTATGTAAACAAAACATTTTTTTCTGTTCCACAGGAAAATGGTAAAATTTGCAAAAGTGAAAATGAAGTAAAATTAGGAGGAGTAAAATGAGTTATTTTGGAGGAGAATATGATGTTGCAGTAATTGGAGCTGGTCATGCAGGATGTGAGGCAGGATTGGCTGCTGCAAGACTTGGAATGAAAACGTTAGTATTTTCAATAAGCTTAGATGCTGTTGCAAATATGCCATGTAATCCACATATTGGAGGTAGTTCAAAAGGACATCTAGTAAGGGAAATTGATTGTCTAGGTGGAGAAATGGCAAAAAATATAGATAAAACAATGATACAAATAAAAATGTTGAATACATCAAAAGGACCGGCTGTACATTCTTTAAGAGCACAAGCTGATAGAAAAAGATATCAAATGGAGATGAAACATACTTTAGAGAAACAAGAAAATTTGGAATTAAAACAAGCTGAAATAACAAAAATAGAATTAAAAGATGGAAAAGTGGATTCAATAGAAACATCAGTTGGAGCAATTTATAAGGTAAAAGCAGTTATAGTTGCAACAGGAACTTATTTAAAAGGGAAAATATTTATAGGTGAATTTTCGCAAGAAAGTGGACCTGATGGGGTATTTCCAGCTAATAAGTTGTCAGAATGTTTAAGAGATTTAGGGGTTAAAATAGTTAGATTTAAAACAGGAACTCCTGCTAGAATAAATAGAAAGAGTATAGACTTTTCTAAAATGGAAGTTCAAAAAGGTGATGACAATATTGTACCTTTTTCATTAGATGATGAGGTAAAAGATTTTGCTCAACAAGATTGTTATTTGACTTATACTAATGAAGAAACACATAAAATAATTAGAGAAAACTTACATAGATCACCTTTATATGCAGGAAAAATAGAAGGAACTGGACCAAGGTATTGTCCATCAATAGAAGATAAAGTAGTAAGATTTAGTGATAAGCCAAGACATCAAATTTTTATAGAGCCAATTGGACTAGATACGGATGAGATGTATGCTCAGGGAATGAGTTCATCTCTTCCAGAAGATGTTCAAATAGCTATGTATAGAACTATTCCAGGATTAGAACATGCGGAATTTACAAGACCTGCATATGCAATAGAGTATGATTGTATCGATCCTGCTGAACTTAAATTATCTTTAGAATATAAAAAAATAGATGGATTATTTTTTGCTGGTCAAACAAATGGAACATCGGGATATGAAGAGGCAGCTTGCCAAGGGCTTATGGCAGGAATAAATGCTGCTCAAAAGATAAAAGGAAAAAAGCCTATTGTTTTAGATAGAACACAAGGTTATATTGGTGTTTTAATTGATGATATTGTTACAAAAGGGACAAATGAACCATATAGAATGATGACTTCAAGAGCTGAATATAGGTTACTTTTGAGACAAGATAATGCAGATTTAAGATTAACAGAAATTGGACATGAAATTGGATTAATTTCTGATGAAAGATATAAAAAATTTTTAGTAAAAAAACAAAATATTGAAAATGAAGTTAGGAGACTTAAAAAAACAATTGTTAAACCAACAGAAAAAGTAAATGAATTCTTGGAAAAACATGGAACTACTAAACTTTCAACAGGATCTAAGCTTTCAGAACTATTAAAAAGGACAGAAATAACATATGAAGATTTAGCGGAAATTGATGAAAATAGGCCAGTATTGACTCTACAAGAAATGGAAGAAGCAGCTATTCAGATAAAGTATGAAGGATATATAAAAATGGAAGAAGAACAAGTAGAAAAATTTAAAAAAATGGAAAACAAACTTCTTTCCGAAGATATTAATTATTCTGAAATTAAAGGTTTAAGTTTAGAGGCAAGACAAAAACTTAATAAGGTAAAGCCTAATTCAATTGGACAAGCTTCAAGAATATCGGGAGTTTCTCCAGCAGATATAAATGTTCTTTTAATATTTTTACAAATTAAAAATAATAAAAATGTTTAATAGAAATAGGTAATCCACAAATCAGTACTAAATTGTGGATTGTTATATGGTAATATTTAAGAAAGGAGATATATATAAGTGAGGTAATCTTATATATACTATAGAAATATGGAAGAGAAATTTGCTAAAGATTTAAAACAATTATCAGAAAAGATAGAAGTAATGTTAAATGAGGAACAAATAAATAAATATTATGACTATATGAATTTACTTATTGAATGGAATAACAAAATTAATTTAACAGCAATAACTAGTCAAGATGAAATTATTTTAAAACATTTTGTAGATTCAATGACGGTTTTAAGATATTTAAAAGAAGATAAAAGTATTATTGATGTTGGGACAGGTGCCGGATTCCCTGGAGTTCCAATTGCTATTGTGAACAAAAATGTTTCAATAACTTTGATGGATTCATTAAATAAAAGAATTCTATTTTTAAATGATATTAAAGAAAAGTTAAATTTAAATAATGTAAAAACCATTCATTCAAGGGCTGAAGATTTAGGAAGAAACAAATTAAACAGAGAAAAATACGATGTTGCAATATCAAGAGCTGTTGCAAATCTTACCACTCTTTCAGAATATTTACTTCCTTTTGTTAAAGTAGGAGGAAAATGTATATGTATGAAAGGAGCTAATGTCCAAGAAGAAATTAATGAAAGTAAAAAAGCAATACAAGTTTTAGGAGGAAAAATAGAAAAAATTGATGAATTTTGTTTACCAGGCACTGATATGAAAAGAAATATTATAGTTATTAGAAAAATTAATCAAACAGATAAAAAATATCCAAGGAAAGCAGGAATACCTTCTAAAGAACCTATAAAATAGTTTTTTAACCGTAATAAAAGTAAAAATAATACTTTTTTACGGTTTTTTTGTGGAACATTATTCCAATTGTTCCACGGAGCAAGTGATTGAGGAATGTATTTTCGACATTATTCGACAAAATAAAAATCAAGTACCATTTTCAAAAGAATAATAAGTTATAAAAAATTTCATAACTAATAATTATATGACGACAAAAACATATAAAATTTTACATGAAAATTTTATAAATTTTATTGACATATTTTTAATATTTGTATATTATAGAAAGGTAAAATAAAATGCAATAAATGGAGGAATTTAAATTGGGAAAGATAATAGCAGTAGCGAATCAAAAAGGTGGAGTAGGAAAGACTACCACTACAGTTAATTTAAGCACTATTTTAGCCAAAAGAGGAAAAAAGGTGTTATTAATAGATACTGATCCACAAGGAAATGCAACAAGTGGATTAGGTGTTGAAAAAGAATCAGAATTTTCTACATACGATTTGTTAATTACAGATGCTAAAATGGAAGACATAATACAACAAACAGCAATAAAAAATCTTAAAATTTGTCCTTCAAATATTAATTTAGCAGGAGCTGAAGTTCAGCTTGTTTCAATGATGTCAAGAGAACAGAGAATGAAAGAAAAACTAGATTTAATTAAGGATCAATTTGACTATATTTTAATCGATTGTCCTCCATCACTTGGATTAATAACATTAAATGCTTTTACCGCATCAGACAGTGTTTTAATACCAGTGCAATGTGAATATTATGCATTAGAAGGACTAGGACAACTTTTAAGTACAGTAGAACTTGTAAAAAAACACCTAAACAAAAGTTTGTATGTGGAAGGGGCACTTCTTACAATGTATGATATTAGAACAAACTTATCTAATCAGGTTGTTAAAGAAGTAAAAAGATATTTTGAAAATAAAGTATATAAGACTGTAATACCAAGAAATGTAAGAGTCAGTGAAGCACCAAGTTATGGCATGCCGATTACTATATATGATCCACACTCAAAAGGTGCAAAAAGTTATGAGAAATTCGCAAAAGAGTTTCTGAAAATAAATGAACAAGCAAAAAGATAAAAATAAATAAAAATTATGGGAGGAAGAAAAATGGTTAAGAAAACAGGACTTGGAAAAGGTTTAGATGCATTATTTTCTATGCCAGTAGAAGAAGAAAAGTTAAAAGAAGATGACACACTAAAAAATTTAAAAATAATCGAAGTAGAGCCAAATAGAGAGCAACCAAGAAAAAGATTTGATGAAGATTCTTTAAAAGATTTGGCAGATTCTATAGAAAGATATGGCGTTATTCAACCAATAGTTGTTACTCCAAAAGAAGGATATTACGCAATTGTTGCAGGAGAAAGAAGATGGAGAGCTGCTAAAATAGCAGGTCTTGTTGAAATACCAGCCATTATTAGAGAATATGATGAAAGAAAAAATAAAGAAATTGCTTTAATAGAAAATATACAAAGAGAAGACTTAAATGCATATGAAAAAGCTTCAGGAATAAAAGCGTTAATGGAAGATTACAATTTAACACAAGAAGAGATTGCAAAAGTTCTAGGAAAAAGTAGAAGTAGTATTGCAAATAGTGTTAGAATTTTAAACTTAGATCCGAGAGTTTTAGAATTTGCAAAAGAGGGGAAACTTACAGAAGGGCACTGCAAAGCTTTAATGGCAATAACTGATAGCGAAAAACAATATGCAGCGGCAGTTAGAATGATTGAAAAAGGCGAAACTGTAAGGCAGGCAGAAGAAAAGGCGTTTAGAAATAAGGCTAAATTAGATGATAAATATGGAGCAGTTTATAGAGACATTGAAGATACTTTTCAAGGATTTTTTGGAACAAAAGTAAAAATAAATGCAGGAAAAAGAAGTGGAAAAATAATAATACAATACACTAATAATAGTGAACTAGAAAGGATTTTAGGCTTAATTAAATAATACGAAAAAAATATTAAAAAAATATTTAAATGCTATTGACAAAGGTCATACTTTTATGCTAAGATAGACATTGTCAGTAGATGTGGAGAGGTGGTCGAGTTGGTTTATGGCAGCAGTCTTGAAAATTGCCGTAGGTTAATAGCCTACCGTGGGTTCGAATCCCACCCTCTCCGCCATAATAAAATGAGTGAAAGTTAATGTAACTCATTTTTTTTATAGCAAGGTTATTTTATTAGTAAATTTTAAGTAACGTAGTTAATAGTTTAATTTTATATGGAGTAGTACCCAAGTGGTGAAGGGGATTGTTTGCTAAACAATTAGGTCGGTAACACGGCGCGGAGGTTCGAACCCTCTCTACTCCGCCAAAAAGTAATATAAAGAAAAAATATTTTATATTATTTTTTTTAATCAATTTAGCATAAAAATTATTATTTTTAATACGTAATAGGAGCTTATTTGACTTGAAAAGACAAAAAAACTTAAAAATGGTATTGCAATAAAAAGAATTTTATGATATATTTATAAATAGAGAAATTATTTTAATAAAAGGAGGAAGAATATGGTAAAAGTTAATAAAAAAATAGTTTGTGTATTACTTCTTGTATTTATAGTACTTATGGTAAACATTGCCCCTGTATTTGCATATGAACTACCAGTTAACGTTAATCCAAAAGGGCAGACAATAGATCCAAACGTAAGTTCTACTGGAAACAAAATATTAGCTTACATTCAAGGTATTGGAACATTTATTGCAGTTGGAGTTTTAATGTTTTTAGGAATAAAATACATGACAGCAAGTGCAAATGAGAAAGCAGATATTAAAAAATCTATTATCCCATATATTATAGGTGCAATAATATTACTTGTAGCAGTTAACATTGTTCCAATAATTGGAAGTATAGGAGATACCCTTTTTTCTGGTAAATAAGGATAGAATAATAAATGAAAAAGTTGAGAGAGTTAGATTCTTTCGACTTTTTTTATTTTTTGTAATAATATATAATTACGAAAATATTACAGTAATATTACAATAATATTAAATTTTCGCTTTTTTTATTAAAAACTTTACAATAAATAAGGAATTTTGCTATAATATAAATAGAAAAATTGGAGGTAATACAATGGGAACATATAAGATACCAAGAGATGTAAGTGGTGAAAGTAGAATTTTAATGATATTTTCATGGAAAGCATTAGGCTTTTCTGCAATCGGAGCAGCTATTGGAGCTGTATTTGTATATTTATTTTCATTAATTAATTTGATACAAGTTGGTATCGTAATTTTGGCTATATTTGTTTTAGCTGGTTTTTCAATTGGTACTTTTAAGGTTCCAGAAATCGACACTTTTGAGATAACAAGAAAAACAGGGGGATTAAATATAGACGAAGTTATAAAAAGAGGTATCCAATTTAAATTAAGAGGAAAGAAAATATATGTTTATGCAAGGGAGGATAAAAATAATGATTAAAATTTTAGTTATGATACTTATGTTATTATTTTTAGTTTTATTCACCTTGATTATGGTTTATATAATTAGAAAAATAAAAGAGAAGAGTAGAAATAATAATAATAATAATAATAATAATAAAATAGAAGAAATTTCTACAAGATCAACAGTTGGACAAAATTATAACATAAAGTCAGTTTTTGATTTTATGGATTTTGAGAATATTGAAGATAACATGATAGTACAAAAGAAAGAAAAAAAATATTTGATGGTTGTTGAATGCCAAGGTATTAATTATGATTTAATGTCTGACATGGAAAAAACATCTGTTGAAAGCGGATTTATTCAATTTTTAAATACTTTAAGAGACCCAATACAAATATATATTCAAACGAGAACAATAAATTTAGAGAGAAGTATTGTTAATTATAAGGAAAGAATAGGGGAGATTGAAAAAGAACTTATACAAAGAGAAAATGAATATAATCAGATGGTTAAAAGTGCTCAATATTCAGAAAAGGAATTAAACGAAAAAAGATTTGAGGTTGTAAGACAAAAAAATTTGTATGATTATGGTATAGATATAATTAAAAATACAGAAAATATGAGTTTAAATAAAAACATATTAAGAAAAAAATATTATATAATTGTATCATATTTTTATTCACCTATAGATGCAAATGAAGAACTACTTGGAAAATCAGAAATAAAAGATATTGCTTTTTCAGAATTGTATACTAGATGTCAATCAATGATTAGAGCTTTAGCTACGACAGGTGTTTTAGGAAGAGTTATAAATTCATATGAATTAGTAGACTTATTATATAGTACATATAACAGAGATGAAGCAGAAACATTTGGTGTAGGAAAAGCTGCTGCTGCTGAATATGACCAGCTATATGTTCAAACACAAGATGTATTGGATAAAAAGATGAAAGCAATAAATCAAGAAATAGAACGTAGAGCTTTAGAAAAAGCAGAACAAGCCGTAGATTATGTAAGAAGTGAAAAAGAAAAAGCGATTCAAGGAAAAGAAAAGAGTATGGAAGAGCTAATTGAAGAATTGGCTAAGAATTTGATAAAAAGTAATGAACAATATTTAGGAAATGAAATGACAGAAAGAGCAATTGAAAAGATTGAAGAAGAAAATACAAATACTAAAAGAGAGGAGGTAATAAAAGATGATAGGAAAGAATCAAAAAAAGGAAGGACAAGAAGGACAAGAAATTAATAATGAGTATGAAATTGCTGAAGATAGATATGAAGCTTTAAAACCAAAAACAATAAAGCAATTAATTGCACCTTCAGGAATTGATGCTAGTAAAATAGATCATTTAGAAATTATTTCCGATGAAACAAGATATGCAAGAAGTTTTTTTGTGGCAAATTTACCTAGAATGGCTACGTTTCCATATTTATTTAGAAATATGTATGAATTTGGAGATATTAATACGTCTGTATATATTTATCCAATTCATGAATCAACATCGCAAACTAATTTAAATAGACAAATAAATGAATTAGAAACAGAAAGAATTGTTGCAAGGGATAAAGGAAATATAAACAGAGAAAGTTTGTTATCACAAAAAAAAGCAGAAGCTGAACAATTGAGAGATCAAATTGCATCGGGGTTTAATAAATTGTTTAGTGCATCAATTATATCAACGGTTTTTGCGTATAGTATGAAAGACTTAGATAGATTAACAAAAATGTTAACAAGAGAAATGTCTAAGTCATTAGTAAATATAAAATCTGCATGGGGAGTGCAAGAAGAAGCTTTTAAAAGTAATACACCATTGCTAGATGATAAAATAAAAAAAGTACATACATTCGATCGAGCTTCAATGTCGACAGTTTTTCCATTTACAATGTCAGAAGTTGGTCATGAAAATGGTGTGCCATTAGGTTTTAACAAACAAACTGGTGTGCCAATTTTATTTGATAATTTTAGTAATTCGCTAGCAAATTACAATATGGTTGTATTTGCTAAATCAGGTGCAGGAAAATCTGTTACAATGAAAACATTAACATCAAGATCCTGTGTTTTGATGGGAATAGAGAGTTTAGCTCTTGATGCTGAAGGGGAATATCAAGTCGTTGCTGAAGCATTAGGAGGAATCAATGTAGTAATAAGTCCAACATCTGATACTATTATAAATTTGTTTGATATAGAGATAGAAAAAGTAAAAGACGAAGTTACAGGAAAAGAAAGACAAATTTTAAATGTTGAAAACAAAGTAGAGGATGTTACTCAAGCTATATTAACTATGGCAAGAGGAAGCACTAGAAGTACAGAAGTTAATGAGCTTACAAAACAAATAATTTCGGAATCAGTTGCAGAAGAATACGAAAGTAGAGGAATTAATACTGATCCTGCAAGTTTATTTGAAATAAATGGCAGAAATTATGAAAAGGGAGCTTTGTATAAAAATAAAAAAGAAATGCCAACAATAGGTAGTTGGTATAGAAGAATTGTACAAAAAGCAAAAGATAATACAAATTCGGATTATAGATTTCACTATAGTTATTTAGTAAAAGTTATGAAACAATATGTAAGAGAATATAATGGACAGATGGCATATTTTGACGGGCAGTCTACTTTTGACCTTTTAGAAGGAGTTTCATTTATTAACTTGGATATTTCTCAACTTGAAGAAAGATTTGCAAGGCCTTTAGCACAACAAATTCTTCTTTCTTGGATTTGGGAAAAATATGTAAAAAAGAATAGCGAAGATAGGAAGAAAGCATCTAAAAAGAGAGTATTAGTTGATGAAGCTTGGATGATGCTTCCATATCCAGAAGCTGTAGATTTTTTGAATAGAATGGCAAGACGTGCAAGAAAAAGAAATGTATCGCTTGCAATAATATCTCAAAGATTTCAAGATTTTTATGAAAAACCTGAAGCTCAGGCCGTTCTTACTTCTTCAGATACAAAATTATTTTTAGCTCAAGATAAATCAGAAATACAGTATTTGAAAGAGGTTTTTAAGTTAAGTGAGGGGGAAGCTAATTTTTTAATAACGTGTAATAAAGGTGAAGGATTACTAAAAGTAGGAGGAGATACGGCAATTATACAAATTACTCCAACTAAAAAAGAATTTGAATTTGTTGAAACTAATTTGAATCAATTAGTTAAATAATAAATAAAATCCAATCCAAAATTCAAGCAAAAGTTGCGAATGATGGGTTGGATTTTTGCACATTACAATGTGCTGGATCATTTTAAAATATGGCCACGATAATTGCGCATAAAATTGGAAGAATAATTCCTACTGTTAAACCAGTAAAGAAAAGAAATAGAAAAATTCTTTTTATCCATTTTTTTATACGTCTAGATTTTTGTTCGGGATTCTTTATTTGGTTAGGACCTCCATTAAATTCTGGGGGAGGACCCCAAGGGTGAAATTCGCCGGAACCAGGACCAAAACCAAAACCAGGACCAAAACCAAAACCAGGACCAAAACCAGGACCAGG
>ULWD01048011.1_pt1 | contig 14009 bp, 10 predicted proteins | sample 1960011 | NCBI WGS metagenome assembly ULWD01 (sample SAMEA4835803, study PRJEB28245) | human gut metagenome | biome: gut microbiome; material: fecal sample | place: Denmark | collected 2008 | reverse complement strand
AGGCTAGCGTTCTAACCAACTGAACTACCGGGCCATACCCAGCCTGCGCGGCGTTGTGTGACGTGCACCTCACGACCAGCGCAGGAACTATTATAAGGGATACCGACAGAAAAGTCAAGGGATTTTTGCAGATTTTTTTATTATTTTTGCAGCAGCTTTGTAGGGGCGGATGCTCGCATCTGCCCGCGGGTCGATGCAAGCATCGTCCACGGCAAAAGTACAATCACTGCTTCTGCATCCGAATCAGGCTGTACGCCATCAACGGCGTCTCGCAGGGGATGGTGTACTGCATCATCGGGTGCGGGGTGGCGTCCACGCGCTCGCCGTCGGCGTTCTCGATCCACGCAGGCGTCAGCTTGACGACGCTGCCATCGGGCTGCAAAATCTCGATGCTGTCCCCCACCGCGAACTTGCCGCGCTGGGTGCAGTGGGCAACGCCGTTCTCCCAGCTGTCCACCGTGCCGATGAAATCCCAGTCGCGCACATAGGTGTGGCTGGGGGTCTGCTGGGCCTGCTCCTTGCCGAAGTAGAATCCCGGCGAGTAGTGGCGGTGGCTCGTGCGGTTCAGCTCCTCAATGACGTCGTCGGGCAGTTCAAAGCTATCGTTGTACGGGTCCGCCAGGAAGGCGTCCAGCGCGCGGCGGTAGGCGCTGACGACAGATGCAACGTAATAGAACGTCTTGGCGCGGCCCTCGATCTTCAGCGAGTCAACGCCCGCTTTACAAATCAAATCTATAAACGGCGCGGTGCACAGGTCATTGGCGTTCAGGATGTAGCTGCCGTTGTCCTCGCTCTCGCCGATCTCCATGTACTGGCCGGGGCGGTGCTCTTCCACCAGGCTGTACTTCCAGCGGCAGGGCTGGGCGCACTCGCCGCGGTTGCCGCTGCGGCCCGCCATATAGCTGGACAGCAGGCACCGCCCGGACACGCTCATGCACATGGCGCCGTGGACGAACGCCTCCAGCTCCAGATCCTGCGGGCAGTTGTCGCGGATCTGGGCGATCTCGGTCAGGGGCAGCTCGCGGGCCAGCACAACGCGCTTGGCTCCCAACTCGTAGCAGACCTTCGCGGCCTCATAGTTCGTGATGCCCGCCTGGGTCGAGACATGGCGCTCGACCTGCGGGGCGTACTTTTTGGCCAGCGCCAGCACACCCAGGTCGGCAATGATGAACGCATCCACGCCCGCCTCGGCGGCGTCCTGAATGTACCGGGGCAGCTTGGAAAGCTCCTCGTTCGTGGGCAGGGTGTTCAGCGTCAGATAGACCTTTTTGCCGCGGGCATGGGCAAAGATGCAGCCCTCGTGCAGCTCGCCCACGGTCAGGTTGACGGGTGCGGCGCGCATGCCAAATTCCGGCAGGGCACAGTAGACGGCATCCGCACCGTACATGACGGCGTATTTCAGCGTTTCCAGGCTGCCCGCAGGGGCCAGCAGTTCCGGCTGTTGCAGCATAGTGATTTCCTCCGTTTTGCGTAAAAAGCGCCCGGTAGGAAGCGGGCGCTTGGGGATTTGATGTGTGGTGTGCCGTGGGTCCGTGCTGTAGGGGCCGGGCATGCCCGGCCCGCGTGTTTGCCAAAGCACAGCATTCCACGGGAAGTTGCGGGCCGCACATGTGCGGCCCCTACAGGGCAGCTTGCGCGCTTACGACGCCCACCCGGCCTTGACGCAGTTCTGGTAGTGCTCGTCGGCGGTCTTGGCGTAGAAGTACTGCCCTGCCACATCGGTGCCGGGATGGCCCGTGACAAAGAAGTAGTACCCCTCGTTGATATACTCCTCATCGGGGTTCAGCGCGGCCTCCATGGCGGCGTAGCCCGGGCAGGAGATGGGGCCTGCGGGCAGACCGCTGATGGCGTAGGTGTCGTACAGGGCCAGCACGTCATCGGGGATCGCGCCCTGCTCCGGCCAGCCGAAGTACTCCGCTGTCGGGGAGTTCCACAGATAGTTGTTCTCGCTGTCCTGCATGATATAGCTGCTGGCGTTGGATTCCAGCTTGTGCTCGGCCCACTGCGGGTCGCTGGATTCCAGGCGGTTGTGGAAGCAGGCACTGACCCTGGCGTCCTCGCTCTCCAAACCGGCCTCCTCCTGAATGAAGCTGGCCAACTTGACCACGTCGTCCAGGCTCGTGCCCTTGGCGGCGACCGTGTCGGCCAGATCGGCGGTCTTGGACGCAAACTCGCCGTAGAGGGCATCCACATAGTAGGCGACGCTCTCGTCCTTATAGAGATTGTAGGTGTCCGGGAAAAGGTAGCCCTCGCACTTCATCAGGCGGTCATTGTCGGGGATGGCGTTCCAGAAATCGTACTTGCTCCAATCCGTGCCGTCGTTGCCGTTGGCGCAGGACAGGAAGGTGTCCACGTCGTCCACAAGGCCCGCGTCCACGAAAATCTGCGCCACACCGACGGCTGTCGTGCCCTCGGGAATCGTGACATTCACCGTTGCACGGCGGGTCACGACGGACAGCGCCTTGATGATGTCGTTATAGGCCATGCCGGGCTGGACTTCAAAGTCGCCGTACTGGATTTCACCGGCCTTGCCGCTGTACTTGACATACTGCTTGAACAGCCAGTCATACTCGATGACACCGGCGTCCTTGAGCTGGGTCGCAATGCCGGCGACGGACGAACCCTCGGGCACGGTGATGGTCTGGGTCGGGCCCAGCGTTTTCTGGCCGTCCAGCTCGGCGTAGAACTGGCTGACCTTGTAGCCGCCAAAGCCGACCAGCGCCAGAATGACGAGCACGATCAGGCAGCCAAACGGGAAACGGCGGCGGGGCTGCTCGTTCTCCTCGTCGTCCTCGTCCTCCTCCACCGGCTGGCGGCGGGGCTTCTTGGCGGGCTTTTCCTTTTTGGGCTTCGGCGGCTTTGCAGCCTTTGGGGGTTCCTTCTGGTTTTCCTTCGGGATTTCCTGCTCGGGCAGTTCAAAGCCGTTTACCTCGGTCTGCGCCTTGAGCGGTGCATGACTCTGCACCGGCTGAGCCGCAGGCTGCTCCGGATTTGTGCGATTGATCCTCATGGGAGACTCCTAACTTTTTACGGCGCACAAGGGCACCGGGATTCCTTGATTTTAGCCGCCGAGTTTATTACCTCCCTCGGCGAGGGAGGTGGCCGCAGGCCGGAGGGAGCGAACCTTGCCACAGCCCGAAATATTTCGGACTATATCAGGCTCTCTCCCCCACCGCCTGCGGGCGGAGCCCCCCTCAGAGGGGGCCAGGATTACAGCAGCATCCTGAAATACGCATCGGTCACGGAGAAGGGGCGGCCTAAAAAGGCGATCATTCCGTAGCCGCAGCGGCGGCCTGAGCCGAGGTAAAGCGTCTGGTTCTCGGCCAGCAGGATGCGGGCGTTGGCCGCACCGGTCTTTTCCCGCGCGGCCTGCAAAAGTTGGTCGGCGCAGTGGTCGTTGTCGGCCTGTAATTCCAGAAATTGCAGCGTGTCGCCCTTGGTAAAGTACAGCCCGTAGCCGCGCCGGGTGGACACCACGGTCAGCCCGCGGCGGTAGAGCTGGGTCATGGTTTCGTTCATGGCCTCCTCGGGCAGGCTGATGCAGCCGGGCTGGTAGATGTGCCGCCGTTCCAGCAGCTTGTGGACGGTCAGACTGTCAAACGCCGCCTGGGCGAACAGGTCGCGGCGGATGGGCGTCTGTATGACCCGCAGCGGAAGCTGGCTTTTGAAGCCCAGCGTTTTCAGGTCCTCGGCGCGCCGGGCGTCGTCGGGCGTCGTGACGGCAAAGTCAAACCCGCTGGCCCCGTAGGCACGCAGACAGCCCTCCATGATTTTGGGCAGCAGGCGGTACATCGGCACGCCCTGCACCCCGGCTGCGCCGCACAGCCAGACGCCGCGGTGCTGGCCGTACTTGACCGGCACCGCCGCCAGCATGGCCGCGGGCTGGCCGTTTTTTTCCAGCACCAAAATATTTTCCAGCCCGGCGACGTTTTGCAGCCAGCCCGCCGCATCGACGGGGTTTGCTTTGGCAGCCCCGCAGCGCAGCGCCGTCAGCGCGGGCAGATCATCAGCGGTAGCCTTACGCAGCATGGGCATCACCTCTTTTTGTAAAGTAAACTATTTTTATCGTGCGGTAGGCGCAGGAGTCGGCGTCCCAGACGCCCTCGGAGACTGAATGGCGGCGGGAACAGACGGAGCGGTCAAGACCGCTCCCTACAAGCTGCCCGTTCACGTCATTTCGTAGGGAGGGGTCTTGACCCCTCCGAGCGTGTGCGGCGGGAACAGTCTGGTGTGCTGCCACGTAGGGGCGGATTCCATATCCGCCCGGGCCGTTCGCGTCACCACGAACCCCCGCAGAAGGGCTTTACCCCTCCCCTGCGCACGTTCCAAAAGCATACCTGTTTATTTTACAGTATTCCCGCCAATTCTGCAAGGATTTCTGCGTTAATATCCTCCACGGAGCGCATGGATTTTGCGCCGTTTGCGTCGGCGGTGGTGCATTCAATGCGGTGCCAGCCCAGCGTGCGGGCGCAGTACTCGGCGGCGGCGCGGCTGCGGGCCAGATACTCGGTGTCCTTCTCCTGGATATCCTTCTTGCTCTCGTCGCCGTGGTATCGCTCGGTGATGAGCCGCTGGGACACCTCGGGGTCAACCGCTAAATAAATCACCGCGTCGGGCGCGGGGATGCCGAACTTCTTGTACTCAAAGTCGAACAGCCAATTCAGAAAACCGTCCCAGTGCATCGGCGGCAGCTTCGAGCACTGGTGTACGGCGTTGGACGTCGTGTACCGGTCCGACAGCACCAGCCCGCCCTCACGGTAAAACTCGCCCCAGTCGGTCTTGTAGCTGGCAAAGCGGTCCACGGCGTAAAAGCTCGACGCCGCGTAGGCGTTCACGTCGTCGGGCTTGTCGCCGAACGCGCCGGATAGGTACATTTTGACGAGTACCGAGGACTCGCTTTCATAATCCGGGAAGGTGATCTGCCGCAGGTCTCTCCCCTGTTCTTTTAAACGCTGAGCCGTCAGTTTTGTCTGGGTGCCTTTTCCGGAGCCGTCCAGCCCCTCAAAAATGATAAGCTGTCCCATTTATACTGCCTCCTCCTTGAGTTTGGCGTATTTTTCGCGTACCTCCGTTTGTTTACCGCAGCACATGCGGCCCTCCGGGCAGGGGCCGACGAGGCACCGCGGGCCGGCGCTGGCAAAGATGTGCGGGGCCAGCGGCAGCACCAGCCGCAGCATCTCGTCCGCGACGGCGCGAATCTCCCATTGGGCGCGGTTGCAGCAGCGCAGGTTGAAGAAATTCTGCAAGCTGCGGCAGTTCATCGTCATGACCATCTTCGTCTCGCAGGCGTTGGGCAGCACAAAGCGGGCGTCCTCGTTGGCCTGCTTGGACGCCTTGGCGCGGGCGGCCTTTTCATCGAGACCATCCGCCATAAGCCGCGCTGTGTGGGCATTTTCGAGCGTCTGCACCAACGCAAGATACTTCTTCGCGTCGTCGTTCATCGACGCAATGAACTGGGCTCTGGCCTCGGGGATGGCCTCGATCTCCGGCGGGATGACGTAGCGGAAATCCTCCAGCCGCACGTAGCGCTGGCTCTGCACGCTGAAGCTGCCGATGCGGTGGCGCGTCACCTGCGCCAGGAACGTGCGGGACACGCCCTCGATGCCGAACGTAAAGCTGGCGTGCTCGATCGGGCTGGCGTGGCCGACATCGTTCAGCCGCTGCAAAAACGCCTCGGTCTTTTCGGGCGTCAGGCCGTCCAGCAGCGTCTCAATGTGCGCATCGGAGTAGCAGAGCTTTGCCGCTGCAGCGATGGTTTTTTCCGGGTCAATTGTATGGGCAATGAGTTGTACCAGCATATCATTCCTCCACTTTTTTCAGCGGCGCATAGTTTGCCATCGTCTTTTTGACGCCGACGCGGTCAAACTGAATCTCGACAATGCAGTCCCCCGCAATCGGCGTGGCCTTCAGCACCTTGCCGCGGCCAAACACGCGGTGCTCTACAATGTCCCCCGCCGCGTAACTGGCGGCAGCCGCCTTCTTCTGAGGGGCAGCGGACGGCGCGCCGGCCAGCGTGGATGTGCCCGCGCCCGCGGGGGCCGTGTTGCCCGCGCTGCGGCTGCGTCCGTAGCCCGAGCCAAAGCCCGTGCTCTGCACTTGATGGCGTCCGCCGTAGGAGTTGGGGCTTTCGTGGCCGCCGCTGGCAAAGCCGCTGCTGTAGCCGCCGCCAAACCCGCCGCGGGGGCGCGCGTTGTACTCGCTGTTCAGGTAGCCGCGGGACGCGCCGGAGTACCCGCTGCGCCCGCCCGGGACGTTGGTGCTGTAGCTGCCGTACCCCGCACCGAAGCCGCCACCGCAGCCGGTCAGCTCGGGGCTCTGGGTCTCGTCCAGCAGACCGGGGTCGATTTCACTCAGGAAGGCAGACGGCGGGTTGCGGCGCGTCTGGCCGAAGATCATCCGCGTGCGGGAGGTGGACAGGTACAGTTCCTTCTTGGCGCGGGTGATGGCCACGTAGCAGAGGCGGCGCTCCTCCTCCATGTCCTCCTCATTATACTTGGCCATCTCGCCGGGGAAGATACCATCCTCCATACCTACGACAAAAACATACGGGAATTCCAGGCCCTTCGCCGAGTGGATCGTCATCATCGTGACGCTGTCGGCGTCGTTGTCATAGCTGTCCAAATCGGAAATCAGCGCGACCTCCTCCAAAAAGCCCGACAGCGTCGCGTCCTCGCCGTTCTGGTCGGCGTAGGTCTTGATGCTGCTGACCAGCTGGCCCAGGTTCTCGCGGCGGGTCTCGCCCTCCTCCTTCATGGCTTTGAGCATTGCCTCGTAGCCGGACTTGGCGATGACGTCACCCACAAACTGGTCCAGCGGCTCACTTACCGACAGATCGCACAGCTCGCGGTACATCTCATAGAAGCGCTCGAGCGCCGCGGCGGCGCGCTGCAATTCCGGGTAGTCCCGCACATGGGCGATGATTTCCATCATCGGCACGCCCTTGGAGGCTGCCAGCTCACCGATCTTTTCAATCGTCGTCATACCTATTTTACGCGCAGGCTCGTTGATAATGCGGCGCAGGCGCACGTCGTCCCGCGGGTTTACGATGATGGCCAGATAGCTGTTGATGTCCTTGACCTCCTTGCGGTCAAAGAAGCGCTGGCCGCCCACAATGCGGTACGGAATGCCCGCGCGGGCAAAGTAGGTCTCGATCGGGTTGGACTGAGCGTTCATGCGATAGAGCACGGCGTGGTCCTTCAGGCTCGCGCCCTCTCTCAAATGCTCGCCGATGACGTCCGCAATGTGGCTGGCCTCGTCCTGCTCGTTCGTCGCGGTGTAGTGGTGAACCTTCTCGCCGTCGCCGTGGTCGGTCCAGAGGGTCTTGCCCTTGCGGCCCATGTTGTTCTTGATGACGCTGTTGGCGGCGTTCAGAATATTGGCGGTGGAGCGATAGTTTTGTTCCAGGCGGATCGTTTTCGCCCCGGTGAAAACCTTCTCAAAGTTCAGGATATTTTCAATCGTAGCACCGCGAAATTTGTAGATAGACTGGTCATCGTCGCCAACGACGCAGACGTTGTTGGTGCCGCCCGCCAGCAGCCGTACCAGATGGAACTGCGCAATGCTCGTGTCCTGGTACTCGTCCACGACGACATAGCGGAAGCGGTTCTGGTAGTATTCCCGCGCTTCCGCGTCATTTTGCAGCAGTTTGACGGTGTGGAAAATCAGGTCGTCAAAGTCCATGGCGCCCGCGGCCTTTAAGCGGCCCGCGTAGGCCGTGTAGATTTTCGAGACGAGCTGCGCCTTCGTATTGGCGAACGGCCCCCCCGCCACATCCTCGGCGGACAGGAGCTTATCTTTAAAGGAAGAAATCTGCCCGATGGCCGACTTGACGGGCAGGAATTTGTCGTCGATCATCAGGTCTTTGTAGATCTGCTTGATGACGCGCTGCTGGTCGTCGGAGTCGTAGATCGTGAAGCTCTTGGGGAAGCCGATGCGCTCGGCGTCGCGGCGCAGCATCCGCACGCAGGCGGAGTGGAAGGTTGACGCGTTGACGTCGCCGCCCAGCGTGTCGCCCAGCATGGCACGCAGACGCTCCTTGAGTTCGCCCGCGGCCTTGTTCGTAAAGGTGATGGCCAGCACGTTCCAGGGACGCGCGGGGCGCACGGCCAGATAGGCGGTCTCCCGCGGCAGGTCGCGGCCCGCGGCAACGGCATTGCGCAGGTCGTTGAGGTCGGCCTCGGTCACGGGTCGCGGCAGTTCGGTGCTGCCGTGTGCGGAGCCGAAGCGGATGATATTGGCAATGCGGTTGACCAGCACGGTGGTCTTGCCGGAGCCCGCGCCCGCCAGAATCAGCAGCGGGCCCTCGGTGGCAAAGACCGCCTGCCGCTGCACGGGGTTGAGCCGCGCAAACCGGCTCTCAATATATTGGTCGCGCAGCGCGAGATATTCCTTGGTGATGTCAGCCATGGAGTTCACCTTTCGTTTTGATTTTATTTAAAAATGCGCAGTAGGGGCCGGACATGTCCGGCCCGCGGGTTTCCCGGTATCGGGCGTTTGCGGGGAAGTGCTCCCCCCCTGCCTCCCTCTGCGAGGGAGGTGGCCCCGCAGGGCCGGAGGGAGAGAACCTTGCCATAGCCCGAAATATTTCGGATAGCCGCGAAGTTCTCTCCCCCACCCGCTGCGGCGGGAGCCCTCTCCCAGAGGGGGCCAAGAAGGCGGTTTTCCCGGTATCGGGCGTTTGCGGGGAAGTACAGGGCCGGGCGTGCCCAGCCCCTACGTGCGCAGCGTATGGTTCACGCCCGCTCCCGTCGGCATAAGCCTCCCGGGTCGGCCACCCGTCCCCACTCACTCCCCCGTAAACGGGTCGTGACTATGGTTCAACCTTCTATTCCACACCTTCGGCGTGGCATCCCGGAACCCGGCACTCAGATACTTGCCCTCGCTCAGGCTGATGGCCGTGCCGCGGGCCACGCAGTTCAGCGGGTCGGGGGCGATGGCCACATCGGTGTGCAGCTCGCCCGCGATATACCCGGCCAGCCCGCGCAGCAGCGAGCCGCCGCCCGTCAGCAAAATGCCGGTGCCGGACACATCCGCCGCCAGCTCGGGCGGGGTGCTTTCCAGCACGTTGCGGGCTGCGTTGGCAATACGGGCGGCCAACTCCTGCACGGGTTCGTACAGGTCGCGGGTATAGATGATGCGCCGCGCGGGCAGGTTCGTCTCCCACGAGTGGCCGCGCACCTCCATAACGCCCTCAAACTCACTCCTGGTGCAGCAGGCGACCTGCTTTTTCAGTTGCTCGGCGGTCAGCGGGCCGATGGCGATCTGGTATTTTTCCTGCACGTACTGGGCAATGCAGCTGTCAAAGGCGTTGCCCGCCACAGGCAGACTGGCGGCCTTGACCCGCCCGCCCATGCTGATGACCGCAATGTCGGTGGAGCCGCCGCCGATGTCCACGACCATGCAGCCGTGGGGCTGGCGGATCTGCAAGCCCGCGCCCAGCGCCGCTGCCACAGGCTCGTCCACAAGGTAGACCTGCCTGGCGCCCGCCGCCATGACGGACTCCACAACGGCGTCCGCTTCGATGCCGGTGATGGCCGCAGGCACGCAGACCGCAATGCGCGGCTTGAAGATGCGCGAACGGCAGACCTGATTGACAAACCGGACGATCAGCTCGTTCGTCATGCGGTGGTCCTGGATGATGCCGTCCCGCAGCGGGCGCACCAAGTCAATGTGCGCGGGTGCGCGGCCCACCATTTTTAATGCCTCGTCCCCCACCGCAAGGATGGAGTTCGTCCGCGTGTCCACCGCGCCGATGGTCGGCTGGCGGAACACAACGCCCTGCTCCTTGGTGGCAATGATAATGGAGGTCGTGCCCAGGTCAATTCCGATGTCGTATTGTTTCATTTACGAATCTCCGTAGATGGTACAAAGTGGAAATTTATTTACAGCTGTAGGGGCCGGGCATGCCCGGCCCGGTAGTGTCCCATTGGCGGGCGTTTGCGGGCAGGTGCAGGGCCGGGCATGTCCGGCCCCTACGGCTGCGCTTTCCCGTCAACCCCAGCCCCCCTGCGGAGCGGTCAAGACCGCTCCCTACAGGCCAGGGTGAACGGGCGGTTCGTAGGGAGGGGTCTTGACCCCTCCGTGCCCGCTCACATCGCCGAGAGCTGTTCCTGCTTCTCCTCTGTCGGTGTCGCCGCGTCCTTCAGCAAATACCGCAGTCCGCTGTACCGCATATTCTGCCGCACATTCTCGACCATGGTCTGCTCGGTGCGGGCGGTGCCGGTCAGGACGCAGAGCTTCCGCGCGCGGGTCACGCCGGTGTACAAAAGGTTGCGGTAGCACAGCCGGGCGGGCACGTCGGCCACGGGCAGGATCACTGCGGGGAACTCCGAGCCCTGGCTCTTGTGGACGGTCACAGCGTAAGCGGGCTCCAGCTCGTTCAGCTGGTCGGCGGTGTAGGTGTACTTTTTGTCATCCATCTGGACCGTCACGCTGCGCGCGTCCACGTCCACCGCCGTGATGATGCCCAAATCGCCGTTGTACGCGCCGACACCGGCCTCGGCCCCGGCACGCTCAAACGTGATGTCGTAGTCATTCTTGACCTGCATGACTTTATCGCCCAGACGTAATATTTTAGCACTCTCTGCCGTGCCGATCTGCCCCTTGCCCTTGGCGGGCGGGTTCAGAATATCCTGCAGCCGCCTATTCAGCTCAACGCTGCCGGTAGGGCCGACCTTCGTCGGGCAAAGCACCTGAATGTCCCGCACGGGGTCAAAGCCGTAGGCTTTCGGCAGCCGCGTGCTGACAAGGTCGCAGACCAGCTTCTGGCAGGCAAGGCCGTTGGACTCGATCAGGAAGAAATCGTCCTTCGGCCCGCCCTTCTGCGGCATCTGCCCCTCCACAATGCGGTGGGCGTTCTGGACAATCAGGCTGCGCTGCGCCTGGCGGAAAATATCGGTAAGACGTACCGTCGGCACGACGCCCGCCTTTAAAATCTCGCCCAGAATGTTGCCCGGCCCGACGCTGGGCAGCTGGTCGGCGTCGCCCACCATAATGATGCGGCAGTGGTACCGCGCCGCAGCCAGCAGCGCCTGAAACAGCTTGACGTCCACCATACTCATCTCGTCGAGGATGATGACGTCATATTTTAAAAGGTTCTTTTCGTTGTGGATGAACCGCACGCTGCCGTTGCTGTAGTCCACCTCAAGCAAGCGGTGAATCGTCGATGCAGCGTGGTTTGTCAGTTCACTCAACCGCTTGGCGGCGCGGCCCGTGGGGGCACACAGAGCCACGCGGTCATACAGTGCCTCGTACAGGCTCAGAATCGCGTTGACGGTGGTCGTCTTGCCGGTGCCGGGGCCGCCGGTCAGCACCATGACCCGGCTGGACAGCGCCAGGCGTATGGCCTGCCGCTGCAGCGGCGCGTACGCAAAGCCCTGCGCCATTTCCAGCACGCGGATGTCCGCATCCAGCGTCGGCGGGGCCTCGGTGGGAAACGTCGAAAGCTGGCCGAGCCGAGCGGCAATGTCCTCCTCGGCGGAGAGCAGGTCGGGCAGGTAGATGTACTCGACGCCGTCAAACGTGCGGGTGCGCAGTTCCTCGGAGGAGAGCAGCTCGTCGAGCGCGGCTTCCAGGTCGCCCAGCGGCAGGCGGAGAAATTTCGACGTAGATTCAAGCAATTTATCCCGCGGCAGGCAGGTGTGACCGTTGCCCGCGTTGTGCCGCAGCGCGTAGAGCAGCCCCGCCGCCACCCGCAGGCGGCAGCCTGTCTCAAATTGCAGCGCCGCCGCGATGGTGTCCACCTGACCGAACTTTAATTGCAGCGGCTCGCCGCAGAGCAGATACGGGTTCTGGGTCAGTGCCTCGACGGTGTGCGGCCCAAGCGCGCGGTAGCAGGTCACGGCCTGCTGGGCGGTCATGCCGTACCGGGCAAACCAGGCCACGACCTCCCGCACGCCGTACATGCGGCGGAACTCGTTGGAGATGATAGCCGCCTTCTGCTCGGTGATGCCCTTGAGTTCGCAGAGCCGTTGCGGGGTCTCGGCGATGACCGTCAGCGTATCATCGCCGAATTTTGCCACGATTTTTTTGGCGGTGGACGGCCCGATGTAGGGCAGCACGCCGCTGGACAGGTAGCTTAAAATGGCGGTGCGGTCCTCGGGCAGGCGCGCTTCGATGGTCTCGGCGCGGAACTGCTCGCCGTAGCTGGGGTGGTTGACCATGTGGCCGTAGACGGTCACGCTCATGCCGTTGTCCACCCCGCCGACGTTGCCGGCGACGACCACATCGGTGCCGCCCGCGTCCACCTCGAACACCGCGTAGCCGGAGTCGGCGTTCTCGTAGATGACGTGTTCGACGGTGCCTTCCAGCTTCATAAGCTGTTGTTCCTGCTGTTCCATAGCCGCCCCCTTCCCGCAAAATTGCCGCACTTTCACAGATAAGGATATTATACCGCATTGCGCGGCATTTGGCAAATTTATTTGTGTGTGGGAGGAGATGCACAACCCGGGATGCCTTTTGCCGCCGCCAACGTCCCGGAGCGGTCAAGACCGCTCCCTACGGGCCGGGGTGAACGGGCGGTTCGTAGGGAGGGGTCTTAACCCCTCCGTGGCCGTTCCCGCCGCCGCGGGCCTGAACCATACACCGCCCCCACAAACAAAAATCCCCCGCGCATACGCTGCACGGGGGGACCGGAAAATTCCTGCTGATTTACTCCGCCACGGCGGCCTTCAGGGCGTCCACGCGGTCTGTGTTCTCCCACTTCACGCCCAGGTCCTCACGGCCCATGTGGCCGTAGGCGGCCAGCTGGCGGTAGATGGGCTTGCGCAGGTCAAGGTCGCGGATGATGGCGGCGGGCGTCAGGTCAAAGACCTTCTCGACAGCCTGCACGATCTTCTCGTCAGCAACGGTGCCGGTGCCGAAGGTGTCCACCATGATGGAGACGGGCTTTGCCACGCCGATGGCATAAGCCAGCTCGACCTCGCACTTGGTAGCCAGGCCTGCGGCAACCACGTTTTTGGCGACCCAGCGGGCGGCATACGCGGCGGAACGGTCCACCTTGCTGGGGTCCTTGCCGCTGAACGCACCGCCACCGTGGCGGGCATAGCCGCCGTAGGTGTCCACGATGATCTTGCGGCCCGTCAGGCCGGAGTCGCCCTGCGGGCCGCCCACAACAAAGCGGCCCGTGGGGTTGATGTAGTACTTCGTGTTCTCGTCCAGCAGCTCGGCGGGAATGACCTTCTCAATGACCTCGCGGCGGATGTCCTCATGCAGCTGCTCTTGGCTGATGTCGGGGCTGTGCTGGCTGGAAATGACCACCGCGTCGATGCGCACGGGCTTACCGTCGTTGTACTCGACGGTGACCTGGCTCTTGCCGTCCGGGCGCAGGTAATCCAGCGTGCCGTTCTTGCGCACCTCGGTCAGGCGCTTGGCCAGCTTGTGGGCCAGGCTGATGGGCAGCGGCATCAGCTCGGGCGTCTCGTTGCAGGCGTAGCCGAACATCATGCCCTGGTCGCCCGCACCGGCCACGTCGTCGTTGGTGCCCAGCGCAATGTCGGGGCTCTGACCGTCGATGTTGGTGATGACGCCGCAGGTGTCGCAGTCAAAGCCGTACTTGGCGCGGTCATAGCCGATGGAGCGGATGACCTCACGCGCCGTGCCGGGGATGTCCACGTAGCAGCTGGTCGTGATCTCGCCCATGATGTGGACGAGGCCGGTGGAGCAGGTCGTCTCGCAGGCAACGCGGGCACCGGGGTCCTGCGCCAGGATGGCGTCAAGGATGGCGTCGGAGATCTGGTCGCAGATTTTGTCGGGATGCCCCTCGGTGACGGATTCGGACGTGAAAAGAACTTTGGACATTGGGGAAAGCCTCCTATAAAATATTCGGCAGAAACGCAACCGTGGAAACAAAAAGCGCGCAGCCGGAAAGACTGCGCGCGGTAACGCTTATCTTTCGGTTTCCCGCAGGACTTGGCACCTTGCGCATACACGCAGGTTGTCGGGCTTCATCGGGCCTGTTCCCTCAGCCGCTCTTGATAAGTTGCTATTCTGTTGTTGTGAAGTTAGTGTAC
>ULWD01005966.1_pt1 | contig 14035 bp, 8 predicted proteins | sample 1960011 | NCBI WGS metagenome assembly ULWD01 (sample SAMEA4835803, study PRJEB28245) | human gut metagenome | biome: gut microbiome; material: fecal sample | place: Denmark | collected 2008 | reverse complement strand
TCAGCACGCTGCCTTCTATTCTATATTGCCCTGTATCTAAGCCCGTAACGGTAAAATTCGTACCGAGGTTGCTTCCTAAATCAAACGTGTATCCCTGTTCTCCCTCCACCAGGCTGTCAAGCGCGCCGCCGATGTCAATGGTGCCTGAAGTGAAAGTTACATTTTCCTTGGTAAAGGAGGATCCGGATTCCGTATAGGTTAGCTTGGCTCCGTCAATGGCTGCGTTTTTCAATACGCCGGTGCCGTTCATGTTCAGAACGGCATTTGCCCCCAGAGTGGCGGAGGTGAAATCCAGCGTTCCTCCCGCCATGGTGATTATTCCGGAATAGGCCAGGGAAGAATTATTGATTTTCAAGATGCCACCTTGGGCCGTGATATTCGCGTTGATGACGGTTCCCGTCAGGTTTTGCGTACCTGTTCCGGCCATAATCAGATTTATTCCTCCCGTGGGAGTAGTGTTGCCGTTTACTCCGGAATGCTGCGTGGTTGCCCCGATACTTCCCCCATACGTGTAATTTCCGTTACCCGTTAGGGTAAGATTCGCTCTGGAGGAATTAGCCGACTGGACGCGCCCCTTATGTGTTCCGCTGAAGCCGTCGGCATCATTTAAACCGGCCAGAGAGGCAGCATTGGAAATTTGCAACGTCAGGGCGCTGGAACTTTGATTGATTGAGCCTGACAAATCTACCGTTGCGTTGGCGAGAGCCGTTCCCGTAATCTGGAGAATGGCGCCGCCGGGCTGCGTCCCCTTCTGGGAAAGGATAATGTTTCCGGAAAAACTGCTTTCTTGGGAACCAAGCACAAACTTGGAGGCATAGCCGGCATTGCCGTTAGCCGCTACCAGCGTTAAATTTCCTTCTCCGGCAAATGCCCCGTTCAAATTGATGGTACAGCCGCCGTTCGCATTCTGATTAATGGTAAACGAGGAGCCTGCCCCGATATAAAGTCCTGTGGAATAATTGTTGTTTCCTGAATTTACATCAAGGTTGACGGATTGGCTCCCAGTAACTGAATACTCATTGGCGGGTTCATTGTTATTAAAGGTGGAGTCCGCTCCCCATGCGGGGGATTCAGATGTTGGGACGGCCAGGGAAACACTGGTGTAACAAGCCAGAACAGCCGCCAGCAGGGTAATAGGCAGATGGAGACGCATTGCAAAAATGTTAGATGTTAATTTTTTATGTATATAACGGATTGAAAATTCGATGTCAAGTTGAAAATACCAGTTCCCGAATTCTCATACTTTTACTGTAAGTGCATTATGATTTTTTAAATTTCTAAAATGGGATTTTCATCTTTTCATTTACCTCCCCTTTTGAAGCAAGGAGAGGCATACTATAAGACTTTCATTTTGAATATAAAATATCAAATTTTATATTGCATGGGACAATATTGGAATCATCGCCGAATTTTCAATCCGCTTTTCCTTTTTCGTGGAATAACGCGGAGAGTCCATAAAAAAGGCCGCACCCCGGAAACGGGGTGCGGCCCTTGAAGTGTGGGTGGAGAGAACAGGTTAGCGTTCGTTGTCGAAGTTGATGGTATCGTTCAACATGTCTTCGGCAAGTTCCGCCGCTTCTTCTTCTTCGCTGGCCGCCGCGATTTCTTCTGCGCCCTCTGCAGGTTCCACTTCAATCTTGCTGTAACGGGAGAATCCGGTGCCGGCGGGAATGAGGTGGCCCATAATGACGTTTTCCTTGAAGCCTTCCAGAGTATCGGTCTTGCCGAGGGTGGATGCTTCCGTCAGAACGCGTGTGGTATCCTGGAAAGATGCCGCGGAAATGAAGGATTCCGTTTCCAGGGAGGCCTTCGTGATACCGAGCAGAACGGGCTTGGCTGCGGCCGGTTGGCCGCCCTGGGCTACGGTTTGTTCATTGATGCGGTCGAACGTGGTCTTGTCCACTTGGTCTCCCCACAGGAATTCGGTATTTCCGGGTTCCGTGATGACTACCTTGCGGAGCATCTGGCGCACGATGATTTCCACATGCTTGTCGTTGATTTCCACCCCCTGGAGGCGGTACACTTCCTGAACTTCGTTAACGAGGTGTTCTTGGAGACGTTCCTTGCCGCAGACATCCAGAATTTCTTCCGGAGAAACGGGGCCTTCCGTAAGCTGGTCGCCCAGATGCACGTGGTCGTCTTCATGAACGATGACGTGCTTGTTCATCGGGACCAGATGGTCCACCAGTTCGCCCGTGGGTGTTTCAATGGTAATGACCTTCTTGCCGCGGGAAGTATTCTTGCTGCTGAGGCGCACAATGCCTTCCACGCGTGCAATGGTGCAGGCGTCCTTGGGCTTGCGGGCTTCGAACAATTCCGCCACGCGGGGCAGACCGCCGGTGATGTCCTTCGTCTTGGCTACCTTGCGGGGCGTCTTGGCCACCATTGTGCCGGCGGAGATGGTTTCTCCGTCCTTCACAGTGAGGTTGGCGCCTGCGGGAATGGCATGATGAGCCAGAACTTCGCGGGTCTTGGCATCGCGGATGACCACCTGCGGGTGAAGTTCCTGCTTGTGTTCCATCACGACAAGGGAGGAGGCACCGGTTTCCCGGTCCGTTTCCTTGGAAACGGTGATGCCGACGATCATATCCTTGAATTCGACGATGCCGCCCTTTTCTGCAATCACGGGCACATTGTACGGATCCCAGGTGGCGAGGGTTTCATCCTTCTTGATAGTGCCGCCGTTGGGCACGTACAGGATGGTGCCGATGACGGGCTGGTAGGATTCCAGTTCGCGGCCCTGTTCGTTTTCGATGCGGACGGAGCAGTTTTTATTCAGGACGACGAAGTTGCCGTCTGCGTTTTCCACCGTGCGGAGATCTTCCGTGTAGATGACGCGGCCGTCGTTCTTGGCTTTCACGATGGGCTGCTTGAACGCCGTGGTAGCCGTTCCGCCCACGTGGAACGTACGCATGGTGAGCTGCGTGCCGGGTTCGCCGATGGACTGGGCGGCAATAATGCCGACCGCTTCCCCGATCTTCACTTCCTGTCCGGTGGCCAGGTTCAGGCCGTAGCACTTGGCACAGCAGCCCTTTTTGAGTTCGCAGGTGAGTACGGAGCGGATTTTCAGCCGTTCAATGCCGATTTTTTCCAGTTGTTCCGCCTGCTTTTCGTTAATGAGGTCGTTGATGTCTACGATAACCTCGCCGCTGACGGGGTCAACGATGCGTTCGCAGGAAGTCCGGCCGTAGATACGGGAGGAAAGGGACGCCACTTCTTCGTCGCCGTCATAGATGGCGTGAACGGTGATGCCGTTGCTGGTGCCGCAATCTTCCGCATGGACGATGACATCCTGGGCCACGTCCACGAGTTTGCGGGTCATGTAGCCGGAGTCCGCCGTTTTCAGCGCGGTATCTGCCAGACCCTTGCGGGCGCCGTGGGTGGAGATGAAGTATTCCAGCACGGAAAGGCCTTCACGGAAGTTGGCCGTGATGGGGCGTTCGATAATTTCGCCGCTGGGTTTCGCCATCAAACCGCGCATGCCGGAGAGCTGCTTGATCTGCGCCTTGTTGCCTCGGGCTCCGGAGTCCACCATCATGAAGAGCGGGCTGGCCATCTTGGAGCCTTCGTTGTGTTCCAGCTTGCGGTACAGAGCCGCCTGGATGACATCCGTAGTCTGGGTCCAGATGTCCACCACCTTCTGGTAGCGTTCCCCATCCGTGATAATACCGTTCTTATACTGGCGGGTCACCTTGTCCAGCTCCGCATAGGCTTTTTCAATTTCCGTCTTTTTCTGGGAGGGAACCACCATGTCCACGATGCCGATGGAGCAGCCGGAACGGGTTGCTTCCTTGAAGCCCAGGTTTTTCAGGGCGTCCAGAGTCTGCACGGTACGTTCCTTGCCGACGGTCTGGTAGCAGCGCCAGATGATGTCGCCCATCTGTTTCTTGCCTACGTTGCGGTTAATGTAACCGAGTTCCCGGGGCCAGATTTCATTGAAACGCACGCGTCCGGCAGTAGTGATGATAACCTTCTTGGTGACGTCCCCATACACTACTTCGGAAGGCTTTTTGCCGTAGTCCGGGTTGTGCAGGCGGATCCAGTCATGGTAGCCGATTTTGCGGGCGGCAATGGCGTATTCCACCTCGTCAATGGATTCGAAGAGGGGAAGATGGTGATGATTATCCTGATTGTTCTGTACTTCCGCAGCACGGGTATGCGTCAGGAAGTACGCGCCCAGAATGATGTCCTGCGTGGGTGTGGCAATGGGCTTGCCGGAAGCAGGGGAGAAAATATTGTTGGGCGCCAGCATGAGCTGCCGGGCTTCCATCTGCGCTTCCACGGACAGAGGCACGTGCACAGCCATCTGGTCGCCGTCGAAGTCCGCGTTGTACGCATTACAGACGAGCGGGTGCAGACGGATGGCGGAACCTTCAATCAGAACCGGTTCAAAAGCCTGGATGGAGAGGCGGTGCAGGGTGGGCGCGCGGTTGAGCATGACCGGGTGGCCCTTGGTCACTTCTTCCAGAATATCCCACACTTCCGGCGTCTTGCGGTCAATGAGCTTCTTGGCGGAGCGCACCGTGTGCACGTAACCCAGCTCTTTCAGACGGTGGATGATGAAGGGTTCAAACAGAATGAGCGCCATCTTCTTGGGAAGACCGCACTGGTTGAGTTTCAATTCCGGGCCGATGACGATAACGGAGCGGCCGGAGTAGTCCACGCGCTTGCCGAGCAGGTTCTGGCGGAAACGGCCTCCCTTGCCCTTCAGCATGTCGGAGAGGGATTTGAGGGGGCGGTTGCCGGCGCCGGTGACGGCACGGCCGTGGCGGCCGTTGTCAAACAGGGCATCCACGGCTTCCTGAAGCATGCGTTTTTCATTACGGATGATGACTTCTGGAGTTTTGAGGCTCAAGAGGGTTTTCAGGCGGTTGTTGCGGTTGATGACGCGGCGGTACAGGTCATTCAGGTCGGACGTTGCGAAACGGCCGCCTTCCAGAGGAACCAGCGGGCGCAGGTCCGGAGGAATGACGGGCAGAACGTTCAAAATCATCCATTCCGGGCGTGTGTTGGACTGAAGGAACCCCTGGGCCAGTTTCAGACGCTTGGCAATCTTGCGCTTGTTCTGTTTGGAGTTGGTATTGTCCAGCTGTTCCTGAAGATCCGCGACGAGGGTGGGCAGATCAATGGCCGCCAGCATTTTCTGGATGGCTTCCGCGCCCATGCCGGCTTCAAAGCTGTCATAGCCGTATTCGTCTTCCGCATTGCGGAATTCTTCTTCCGTCAGGATGGCCCCCTTTTCCAGAGGGGTACTGCCGGGATCTACCACGATGTAGTCTTCATAGTAAATCACGCGTTCCAAATGGCGGGCTGTCATGTCCAGCATAAGGCCAATGCGGCTGGGCATGCATTTGTAAAACCAGATATGGGAAACCGGAACGGCCAGTTCAATATGGCCCATTCGTTCGCGGCGCACGCGCGCGTTGGTTACTTCCACGCCGCAGCGGTCGCAGGTGATGCCCTTATGCTTGATGCGCTTGTACTTGCCGCAGGCGCATTCCATGTCTCGGGTGGGCCCGAAGATGCGTTCGCAGAACAGGCCGCCTTTTTCCGGCTTGAACGTGCGGTAGTTGATGGTTTCCGGGTTGACGACTTCACCGAATGACCAGCTGCGGATGGTATCCGGATCCGCCACGGTGATGGCAACCTGGTCAAAGGTCCGGGGCTTGTCGCTCAGGCCGTGCATTTCCCTGATGGTGGGGGTGTCAGACATATATTGAAAGTTTAAAGAATGTTTGATGCCCGCCCCCGCGTTTTGCGGCACGGGGGCGGAATGCGGTGGATATTAGAATTTGAGGTCGGAGAAGTCGACGTCCGCCAGGCCGGCCATGTCGTCGCTGTCAAAGCCTTCCGTCATGCCGTCCACGGGAGTGAGATCCGTGCCGCCGAGTTGCAGGGAGGGTTGTTCATCCTTGCTGCCGGGGCGTACGTTCAGCCCCAGGGACTGCATTTCCTTCATCAGAACGTTGAAAGATTCCGGAGTTCCGGCTTCCAGGGTATTATCCCCCTTCACGATGGATTCGTAAATGCGGGTACGGCCCTGAACGTCGTCGGACTTGACGGTGAGAAGTTCCTGGAGGGTATAGGCGGCGCCATAGGCTTCCAGTGCCCACACTTCCATTTCCCCGAAACGCTGACCGCCGTATTGGGCCTTGCCGCCCAGAGGCTGCTGCGTGACCAGGCTGTACGGACCCACGGCGCGGGCGTGAATCTTGTCCGCCACCAGGTGGTTCAGTTTGAGCATGTAGGTCTGGCCTACCACCACCGGGTTATGGAAAGGTTCGCCGGTCAGGCCGTCATAAAGGGTACTCTTCCCTCCCACGGTGCCGTCCTTGCCGTCACCGATCCAGGTGAAACCGTCCACCTTCTTGGCTTCGGACATGTAATTCCAGATGGTTTCTTCACTGATCCCGTCGAACACCGGGGTAGCCACCTTGAAGCCAAGGGCCCTGGCAGCGATGCCGAGGTGGGCTTCAAGCACCTGCCCCACATTCATTCGGGAAGGCACGCCCAAGGGGTTCAGAACGATATCCACCGGAGTACCGTCCGCGAGGAAGGGCATATCCTGTTCCGGGACGATTTTGGCAACGACGCCTTTGTTGCCGTGGCGACCGGCCATCTTGTCACCCACGCCGAGCTTGCGCTTGGCGGCGATATATACTTTAACTTCCTTCAGTCCGCCGGGTTCGGATTCGTCCCCGGATTCCATCTGATCCAGCCTGTGTTCCCGTTCGTCATCCAGTTCCGTAAAGCGGCCTTCAAACGAAGTGATGATTTCCAGAATCTTGTTGCGAATCGGGCTGGGTTCGATTTCGATGTGGTCGTGAACCAGGGCCAGTTTACGCAACAGGGTCTTGGTGATTTTCCTGTTGGCCGGGATGATGATTTCACCGGTCTGTTCATTGACGACGTCCAGCGGGATTTTTTCACCCAGAAGAATATCGGAGAGCTTCTTGGTCAACTGGTCAATGAGCTGCTCCTTCTTCTTTTTATGTTCGTCGTTGATTTTCTTGAACTGCTTTTTCTTTTCCGCGCTGTCTACGACGAGGTCGCCGCGGTGGTGGCCGGAGCCTGTGGAAGAAATGCGCACATCCATCACGATGCCGGTGCAGCCGGAGGGGACACGGAGTGAGGTATCTTTCACTTCTGCGGCCTTTTCACCGAAAATGGCGCGGAGGAGACGTTCTTCCGGAGCCAGTTCCGTTTCCGATTTGGGGGTGATTTTGCCGACGAGGATGTCGCCGGGCTTCACTTCCGCGCCGATGCGGATGACGCCGTCATGATCCAGGTTTTTCAGGGCTTCATCACCGGCGTTCGGGATATCACGGGTGATTTCTTCCGGACCCAGCTTGGTGTCACGGGCCTGAACTTCAAACTCGGAGATATGAATGGAAGTGAAGGTGTCTTCCTTCACGGTTTTTTCGGAGATGACAATAGCGTCTTCGAAGTTGTAACCGTTCCACGGCATATAGGCCACCAGAACATTGCGGCCGAGAGCCAGTTCGCCCTGGTCCGTGTTCGGGCCGTCCGCCAGCACGTCGCCGGTTTTGATTTTGTCGCCGCGGCGCACGATCGGACGCTGGTTGATGCAGGTTCCGGCATTGGAACGCATGAACTTGCGCAGGGGATAAACGTAAACGCCATTGTCGCGGTCCGTGCGCACACTGTCGGGATCGGACAGGAATACTTCCGGACGCACGGGCAGTTCCCCGTCTTTCGTGGTGATAATGACTTCAGCCGTGGCGGAGGCCACGATGCCGTCCGCTTCCGCCAGAACGACGGAACGGGAGTCCCTGGCGCACTTTCCTTCGATGCCGGTTCCCACGTATGGAGATTCCGCTACCATCAGAGGCACGCCCTGGCGCTGCATGTTGGAGCCCATCAGGGCGCGGTTGGCATCGTCATGTTCCAGGAAGGGGATAAGACCGGCGGCGATGGAAACGAGCTGCTTGGGAGAAACGTCCATGTAATGCACGTCTGCCGGATCCACTTCGATGAATTCGCCTTTTTCACGGGCGGTTACGCGGGAGGTCGTGAAGTTGCCCTGTTCGTCCAGCGGGTTATTGGCCTGGGCGATGAGATAGCCTTCTTCCTGATCGGCGGTGACGTATTCGATGGTATTGGTGCCCCTGCCATTTTCCACCTTGCGGTAAGGCGTTTCAATGAATCCGAATTCATTGATGCGGGCGTAGGTACACATGGAGTTGATCAGGCCGATGTTGGGACCTTCCGGCGTTTCAATGGGGCAAATGCGCCCGTAGTGGGAGGGGTGTACGTCCCGGACTTCGAATCCGGCCCGGTCACGGTTCAGGCCGCCGGGCCCCAGGGCGGAAAGACGGCGCTTGTGCGTCAATTCCGCGAGGGGGTTGATCTGGTCCATGAATTGGGAGAGCTGGGAGCGGCCGAAGAAGTCGCGCACGACGGCGCTGAGGGCCTTCGGATTGATGAGTTTGCTGGGCGTGACGCCTTCAATGTTCTGGTCAATGAGGGTCATGCGTTCCTTGACCAAGCGCTCGGTGCGGGCAAGGCCTACGCGGCATTGATTGGCCATGAGTTCGCCTACGGCACGTACGCGGCGGCTGCCCAGGTGGTCGATGTCGTCCACCATGCCTTCGCCCTTCTTGAGGCGCAGGAGGTATTTGAGGGCGGCCAGGAAATCTTCCGCCGTCATCAGGCGCTGGTCCAAGCTGGTGTCCAGCCCGAGTTTCTGGTTGATTTTGTAGCGCCCCACGCGGGTGAGGTCGTATTTCTTGGGATCGTCAAAAAGCCTCTTAAGCAGGGTGCGTGCCTGAGCGGCAGTAGCAGGATCTCCGGGACGCAGGCGTTTGTAGATTTCCTTGAGGGCGGATTCTTCGTCGTGAGCGGGATCCTTCTTCAGGGTTTTGATCAGCACGTCGTCCTCGCTCTGGTCAATGACGTCGATTTTCTTGATGCCGAACTGGAGGAGCTGGCGAACCACACCCATATTGAGCTGTTCGAAAGCCTTGGCAAGAACCAGGTCCTTGTCCTTGATCGTGTCCACAGCCACAAGGTTGTGCAGATCTTCTTCCGTCATGTCTTCGCTCAGGGGAAGCGTGCGGATGTTGTAGAACTGGCTGACGATGTCACGGTCCGTTTTGAAGCCCAGGTAGCGCATAAACGTCGTCGCAAGGAATTTGCGGCGGCGGCGGCGGCGGTCAAGGTAAACGTAAAGCAGGTCGTTGGTGTCAAACTGGACCTCCAGCCAGGAGCCCCGATCCGGGATGATGCGGAAGGAGTGGAGCAGTTTTCCGTTCAGATGCTGGGCGCTTTCAAAGCAAATGCCCGGGGAACGGTGCAGCTGGGACACAATGACGCGTTCGGCGCCGTTGATGACAAAGGTGCCGCGGTTGGTCATCATGGGGAGTTCTCCCATATAGACCGTTTCTTCCTTGGACTCGTTGTCGGATTTGAGCTTGAAGGTGACCTGAAGGGCGGCGCTGTAGGTTTCCCCCGCGCGGATGGCCTCGTAATCGCTCATCTTCGGCTGTTCAATGTCATAGGAGACGAAGTCGAGCTCAATGTTTTCGTCATAGCTCTTGATAGGAAAGATTTCCTTCAGAACGCCTTGTAACCCGATGTTTTTCCTGGCCGCGGCCGGCGTGTCCTGTTGTAGAAAATCGAAGTATGATTGAAGTTGAATCTCAATAAGGTTCGGAGGTTCGATGACTTCCTTGATATTCCCGAAGTAGAGTCGCTTTGACATGGGCTGCTGTGGCGGAGATGTTATGGTTTGCATCCTGAAAAACCCGGATGCCGGGTTGGGCGGTTCTTTCCCTGGGGGACGGAACCGACTGGAAGCGTTTTACGAAATAAAAGGCCTCTAGCCGGTCACGCGGGATGTGAAGACGAGGAAGCGCAACAGGAGAAAAACGGCTTTTCTCCTGTTGCGCGGGAAGTAAAAAGCTTACTTGACGTCTACCTTGGCGCCAGCTTCTTCCAGCTTGGCCTTGGCGGCGTTAGCTTCGTCCTTGGAGACAGCTTCCAGGATGACGGCGGGAGTGCCTTCAACCAGTTTCTTGGCGTCCACCAGGCCGAGGCCGGCCTTCACTTCGCGGACGGCTTTAATTACGGCGATCTTGTTGGCGCCGGCTTCCGTCAGGACGACGTTGAATTCGGTCTTTTCTTCTTCAGCTTCGGCAGGAGCGGCGGCAGCGCCGGCGGCAGCTACGGGAGCAGCGGCGGAAACGCCCCACTTTTCTTCCAGAAGCTTGACGAGGTCGGCAGCTTCCAGGATGGTAAGGGTGCCGAGTTCTTCAGCGATTTTGTTAATATCAGCCATTGTATTGTTTTCTAGTTTGGTTTCGAGTCGCGCCAAGAGCCAACTTGGCATTTCAGTTCTCCGGCCGGAGTTCCGACAAGGAACCTGTAGGAGAGTCGGGTCCGATTTTCACACATTTGGCTAGAGTGCAACCGGACCGTCCGGTCAAGGGGTTGGTATTAGGCGGCGGGTTCTTCGCTGCCGCCGTTTTCTTTGTCCACATATGCCTGAATAACTCGGGCAAGAGCGGAACCGGCCGCGTTGATAGTGCCAAGGAGTTTGGCAAGCAACTGGTCGCGGGGAGGCAGTTCGCCGATGGCGCGGATTTCGTCCGCGGAAAGAATGGCTCCATCCAGGATCGCCACCTTGTATTCGGCTTTCTTGGAAGCCTTGGCAAAGGTGTTGATGGCCTTGGCGGCGCCTGCTACGTCGGATGCGCCGGTCACGAAAGCGGTCTGGCCGACGAGGTGTTCCCCAATGTCGGGAAGGCCGGCATCCGTCAGAGCCGTGCGCATGAAGTTGTTCTTGGCTACGTGGCACTGAGCGCCGCAGGCGGCCAGGGCGGAACGCAGATTGGTGAACTCAGGCACGGTGATCGAGGTGTAGTCCACGACGATCAGGAACGGGGAGGCGTTGACGCGAGCGGTCAGGTCGTCAATGATGATACGCTTGTCAGGATTCATGGTGTGCTAAATCGGTTCGGGTTACAGTTTGGCGATGGAAGCAGTGTCAACCGGCAGACCGGGGCACATGGCGCATGAAACGGTGACAGATTCGATGTAGGCGCCCTTGGCGGAAGCCGGGCGGGCCTTGACGACGGAATCAATCAGGGCAGCGATGTTTTCGGCGATGCTTTCGTTGGAGAAAGACAGCTTGCCTACAGCAGCGGAGATATTGGCGTTCTTGTCAACCTTGTAGTCAACGCGGCCGGCCTTCACTTCCTTCACAGCCTTGGCCGTATCGTCCGTGACGGTACCGGTTTTCGGGTTGGGCATCAGGCCGCGCGGACCCAGTACACGGGCAACCTTGCGAACCTCCGTCATGGCGTCGGGGGTGGCAATGGCCGTATCAAAGTCAACAAATCCTCCCTGGACTTTCTTGATGAGATCTTCAAACCCCACGAATTCGGCTCCGGCTTCCTGGGCGGCCTTGGCGGCATCGCCCTGAGCGAAGACGAGGACGCGGACGTTTTTACCCGTGCCGTTAGGCAGGGAAACGCTGCCGCGAACCATCTGGTCGGATTTGCGGGGGTCCACAGTCAGGTGGAAGGAGACGGTAACGGTCGGGTCGAATTTCGGTGCCGGGAAGGATTTCATGGTTTCCACGGCTTCCGTGATGCTGTAGTTCTTGTTAGGGGTAACAAGCTTGGCTGCTTCTTGATATCGCTTGCTGCGTTTGGTAGACATGTGTGTATTTGGCAGTGCGTTCGGACTGGTTTAATCCTCCTGCGGTGAGTGTTACATACCTTCAACTTCAATGCCCATCTGGCGAGCCTGGCCGGCAAGAATGCGGGCGGCGCGTTCAGGGTCTTTCGTGTTGAGGTCAGGGAGTTTGGTGTTGACAACTTCCATCAGCTTGGCCTTGGAAAGAGTGGCGACTTTCTTTTTGTTCGGTTCGCCGGAGCCGGAGGCGATGCCTGCGGCTTTCTTGAGAAGCACGCTGCCCGGGGGCTGCTTGGTGATGAAAGAAAATGACTTGTCCTTGTAAACCGTGATGACGGTCGGCAGGAGATCGCCGGCCTGCTTTTGCGTGGCGGCGTTGAACTCCTTGCAGAATGCCATGATGTTTACACCGGCCTGACCAAGTGCCGGACCCACGGGCGGGGAGGGGTTAGCGGCTCCGGCATTGATCTGGAGCTTGATGATTTTGGTTATTTCTTTTGCCATGGTTTTGCTTTGTTAGCGGAGAAAATAAACGGGAAGGGGGGCTGATGGGGGGAGACGCAAAGAAGATTCAGGCTTTTTCCACCTGCCAGTATTCCAGGTCCACAGGCGTGGCACGGCCAAAAATGGAGACGCTGACACGCAGCTTGCCCTTTTCCGGGTCGATTTCTTCGATGGTGCCTTCCTGGCTCTGGAACGGGCCTTCGCACACGCGCACAGGGTCGCCGACGGCGAATTCCACCTTGGGACGGGCGGCGACGGCTTCCGCATCCAACAGGGGCAGAAGGTCTTCCACCTCGCGCTTGCGCATGGGGAGGGGGGCGTTGCGGGAGCCGGCAATGCTGATGACACCGTCAATTTGCTGGATAAAGTACCAAAGGTCCTTGTTCAGGGTGCCGTCCGCTTCCAGCAGGTACATGTTGGCATAAACATACCCGGGAAAGAGTTTGCTGTGACGTTCCGTTTTTTTGCCGTTGCGCACTTCGGAAATAAGTTCCGTGGGGACTTCCACCCGGTAAATGAAGTCGGAAAGCTCGGCGTCCTTCGCCTTGCGGATGATGCGGTCACGAACGCTGTTTTCCTGTCCGGAGAGGACGTGAAGGACATACCATTGTTCGTGAGGCTCTGGGGTACTGGGCATGATCGGAGAAAGAAGTGGGGAGAGTAAAACTAGATTGCCAACTGGATGAGATAGTTGACCACGCTGTGAAGAAAGATGTCGAACGATGCAACAAACGCGCCAAGGAATACCATGGCAATCAGTACGACGAGAGTGGAACCCCAGAGTTCGCGGAATTTTTTGAAACCTTTCACCTTGGGGTCGCTTTCCCAGGGCCAGGTCGTCTTCTTAAGTTCGCCCTTAACTTCGGCGATGAATTGAGAAATCTTGCGAAACATGCTTCAAGGTGGGGTGGTGTATTTGGAAAGAAGTGGCAGGTCAGGAGGGACTCGAACCCCCAACTTTTGGTTTTGGAGACCAACGCTCTACCAATTGAACTACTGACCTGTTGGAGTCTCTTCTTTCGTGGGAAATGAGGGGGCCTGCGGGGAGGCCCCCTCATTAAACCTGATGTAGATTCCTCTACAAGTTCCTGAGGAACTTAGTCAAGGATTTCGCTGATACGACCAGCACCCACGGTGCGGCCGCCTTCGCGGATAGCGAATCGCATGGCTTTTTCCATGGCGATCGGAGTGATGAGCTGGACTTCCAGGTTGACGTTGTCGCCGGGCATCACCATTTCCACGCCTTCGGGAAGGGTGCAGCAACCGGTCACGTCCGTTGTACGGAAGTAGAACTGCGGGCGGTAGTTGTTGAAGAACGGAGTGTGACGGCCGCCTTCTTCCTTGGTCAGGACGTAAACTTCAGCCTTGAAGTTCTTGTGGGGCTTCACGGTGCCGGGTTTGATGATTACCTGGCCGCGTTCGATGTCTTCCTTCTTCAGGCCGCGGAGGAGCAGACCGACGTTGTCGCCGGCCTGGCCTTCGTCAAGCAGCTTACGGAACATTTCGATGTCCGTAACGGCGGTTTTCTGGGTGTCCTTGATGCCGATGATTTCCACTTCTTCCATCTTCTTGATGACGCCGCGTTCGATACGGCCGGTAGCCACGGTGCCGCGGCCGGAGATGGAGAATACGTCTTCCACAGGCATGAGGAAGGGCTGGTCCACAGGACGTTCGGGCTGCGGGATGTAGGAGTCAACGGCGGCCATAAGTTCCATGATGGAATCTTCGGCAGCGGCGTCGCCTTCCAGAGCCTTAACAGCGGAACCCTTGATGATGGGGGTGTCGTCGCCCGGGAATTCGTATTCGTTGAGAAGTTCGCGGATTTCCATTTCCACGAGTTCAAGCAGGTCGGGATCGTCAACCAGGTCGC
>ULWD01046954.1_pt1 | contig 14089 bp, 8 predicted proteins | sample 1960011 | NCBI WGS metagenome assembly ULWD01 (sample SAMEA4835803, study PRJEB28245) | human gut metagenome | biome: gut microbiome; material: fecal sample | place: Denmark | collected 2008 | reverse complement strand
GGTATGCCGGACGCATCGTCGATGCTGCGGGGAATCCGGTGGTCGGCGCGAGCGTCGTCATACGGGGATCGACTACGGGCGTCAGCTCCGATATCGACGGCCGTTTTGCCATCGAGGCCCGCGAAGGAGAGGTGCTGAGCGTGTCGTTCGTCGGCTATACGCCCCAGACCATCACGCTCGGAGCCAAGACGATGCTGACCCTGACGCTCCGCGAGGACACATCCGAGCTGGAAGAGGTCGTGGTCGTCGGCTACGGCACCCAGCGCCGTTCGCTGGTGACCAGCGCCATCAGCAAGGTGCAGATGAACGAGTCGAACATGCGGCAGGTCGCCAGCCCGACGCAGCTGCTCAGCGGCCGTGTGGCCGGTGTGACGACTTCGACCGGTTCGGGTAACTTGGGCAGCGGCGAGCGGATGGTGATCCGCGGATCGTCGTCGCTGAGCGCGGGCAACGAACCCCTCTATGTGATCGACGGCATTCCGATCACCAACACGAACGCCAATCTGGTCGATTTCGGCGAGGACATGTCTTCGCTGGCGACGCTCAACATCAGCGACATCGAGTCGATCGAGGTGCTGAAAGACGCTGCTTCGGCGGCCATTTACGGTTCGCGCGCCAACAACGGCGTGATCGTTATCACCACCAAGTCGGGCAAGGAGGGCAAATCGGAGGTGCATCTCAACTTCAACACCGGAGTCACCCGCTTCGCCAACGTGGGGAAGATCAAAATGGCCGATTCGGGGCTTTATGTCCGCGATTTCAACGAAGGCGTCGACAACTACAACCGCCAGTACGGCTACAAACCGGGGGATTCGGGTTTCAAGAAGCATATTCAGAATCCGTTCGGCACGCTGCCCGACACGGACTGGATGGATCTGATTCTCCAGACCGGAACGTTCTATAACGGCGACGTGTCGTTTTCGGGCGGCAACGTCAAGACCAGATATTATGTCGGCGCCAATTACAACCACCAGACGGGCGTGATCCGCACCAACAAGATGGAGAAGATGAACTTCAAGGTGAAAATCAGCCATGAATTCACGCCGTGGCTCGAAGTCGGCGCCAACGTTTCGGGCAACTATATCAAGAACCACCAGATTCCGGGAGCCAACTCCGGCACGACCATCATCGGGCGCAGCATCCAGCAGCGGCCCTTCGACCGTCCCTACAAACCCAACGGCGACTATTACGTGGGCGGTACCGACGAGCTGGTGTTTCACAACCCGATGCAGATTCTCGACGAGGAGACGGCCTATATCGAGAACATGCGTTATCTGGGGAATTTTTACGCTACGTTCAAGTACAAGGACAAGTTCGCCTTCAAATCTTCGGTCAATACCGACATCACGCAGATTTACGACTACACCTACTACAACGAAAACCACCCTTACGGCAAGGGCGTGGGCCGTATCGTCGATTACAACCGGACGATCAAGAATATCCTCGTGGAGAATTTCGCGACTTACAACGACAAGTTCGGCGACTTCTCGCTCAGCGCCATGCTGGGTCATTCGTTCCAGAAGGTGACCACACGGTCGGCCAAACTCGACGGCAGCGGATTTCCCTCGCCTTCGTTCGACGTGGTGGGCGTGGCCTCTTCGCTCGACGCCTATTCGGGATCGCTCTCCAATTACGCCATGGAGTCCTATTTCGGCCGTGCGACGTTTTCCTACAAGGACCGTTATGTGCTGACGGCCACGCTGCGCACCGACGGTTCGTCGAAATTCGCGCGCGACAACCGCTGGGGCTGGTTCCCGTCGGTGTCGCTGGGCTGGAATATCTCCAAGGAGAATTTCATGAAGGACAGCGATACGGAGCTTAAGTTCCGCGTCAGCTACGGCAAGACCGGCAATCAGGAGGGTATCGGCTCCTACGCCTATCAGGCGCTCATGTCGGGCGGCTACAACTACGGCAACGGCAGCGGCATCGCCGTTTCGACCTTCGGCAACCGCGACCTGACGTGGGAGAAGGCCGACCAGTTCGACGCCGGATTCGACATCACGCTGTTCAAGGGGCGCGTGAACATCATGGCGGACGCCTATTACAAGAAGACCAAGGACCTGCTCTACAGCACGCCGATCCACAGTACGACGGGCGTGACGAGCATCATCAGCAACATCGGGTCGATGCGCAACATCGGCGCCGAGCTGACGATCAACACCCATTTTAATTTCGGTCCCCTGTCATGGCTGTCGCAGTTCAACATCGCCACCAACCGCAACAAGCTCACCGAACTGCTGGGCGACGACAAGCCGATCTCGATCGGCGCCAACCGTGCGCTGCAGGTCGGCAAGGAGGTCGGCGCGTTCTACCTCTTCATCATGGACGGCATCTACCAATACGACGGCGAAGTGCCCGCCGAGCAGTATGCGCAGGGAATCCGTGCCGGCGACGTGAAGTGGCGCGACGTGGACGACAACAACCTGATCAACGACAACGACCGTCAGGTGATCGGCTCCTCGAATCCCTACTTTTCGGGCGGCTGGAACAACACCTTCCGTTACAAGGGCGTCTCGCTCGACGTCTTCTTTACCTACATGTACGGCAACGACGTCTATGCGGCGTGGAAGATCAACACCTCCAAACTGGGACACAAGAACGGCGTGCTGGCCGAGGAGGCCCGCAACCGCTGGACGGGACCCGGTTCGACCGATCTCCATCCGCGCTCGGTGAGCGGCGACACGAACAACACCCGCAACTCCGACCGCTGGCTCGAAGACGGTTCGTTCCTGCGGCTGCGTTCGCTGACGCTTTCCTACACCTTCCCCGAAAAGATCAGCCGCAGGCTGGCCATGAAGTCGCTGCGCGTCTATTTTCAGGGAGACAACCTCTGGCTGGCGACCCGCTATTCGGGCTGGGACCCTGAGGTGAGCAACAACCTCGATCCGCGCTTTATGGGCGTCGACAACTTCTCCGTACCCCAGCCGCGCATGTTCTGCTTCGGCCTTAATGTGACATTCTAAAAAGCTGACAACCATGAAATATATAACCGTATTACTGTTCTGCGCCCTCGGCTTCGCAAGCTCCTGCTCGAATATGCTCGACCAGTATTCGCATTCGGCCATTCCGCCTGAGGCCGTAACCGAAAAGGATCTGCCGGCGCTGCGTCTGGGCATGTATAACCGTGTGCAGAACGAGCCGCAGACCCGCTCGTTCATCATGTGCGACATTCTGGGCGGCGACATCACCCAATCCAACTACAATCCGATCGACGTCATCAATTCGACGCTCAGCCCGCTGAATTCGGCGATCGTCAACGGCTGGAACGGCTATTACAGCGCGCTCTATCAGGTCAACAACCTGCTGGCCGTGACGGCGAAGTTCCCCGATTCGGAAATCAGCGTCCGCGCCAGAGGCGAAGCGCACTATTTCCGGGCCTATATCTATTTCTGCCTCGTGTCGCGCTGGGGCGGCGTGCCGCTGCTGCGCGAAAACACGCTCGACAAGCTGCCCCGCAGCCCGGCCGCCGATGTCTGGGCGCTGATCGAGGAGGACCTCGACACGGCGGCTTCGCTGCTCGACACCAGCGAAAGCTACTACTACGTGTCGCGCAACGCCGCGCTGGCGCTCAAGGCCCGCGTGATGCTTTCGCAGGGCAAGATGACCGAGGCGGCGCGTCTGGCCGAGGATCTCATTACGTCGGGGCCTTACAAGCTCGATTCGTTCGACAAGATTTTCCGGAAGAAGGCCAACACCGAAATTATTTTCGCCTTCGAGAATATCTCCGAAGAGTCGTCGATCAACATCAGCGACCTGTTCTACACCTATGGCCATCCCAACAAGGGGCAGGGCGTATACCGGCTGCCCGCCTCTACCGTGGAGCTGTTCGGCGCCAACGATACGCGCAAGGAGATGAGCGTCATCAATATCGCCGGTACGGACTGCCTGAACAAGTACCCCAGCGGCCAGACCGGCAAGGACCCCGTGATCGTGTCGCGCATCGCCGAGCTTTATCTGATCAGCGCCGAAGCGCAGGGCCGCGCCAAGGGCGTCGGACGCCTGAACGAACTGCGCCGCGAACGCGGACTCGACGACATTTATCCGGCTTCCGACGCCGCCTATGTCGACGCCGTCCTCGACGAACGCCGCCGCGAACTGCTGGGCGAGAACTTCATCTATCACGATATGGTGCGTACGGGCAGGGCCGTCGAGCGTCTCGGAATTCAGAAATTCCAGCTGCTGCTGCCCATCCCCGGCAAGGAACTGCAGCTGAATCCGCTGCTGGAACCCAATCCCGGCTATTAAATCCTAAAATGACCGAACCATGAAAAACAACTGTTATATCAAACTGCTTTTTTCCGGGCTTTTCGTGCTGGCGGGCTTCGCGTTCTGCGGCTGCAACGACGATCCCGAATATACCCGATACGAAGCCGTTCCCCGAAGCGAGATCGGCCGCAAACTGGTCGAAGGGACGAATCTGATCGCCCACATCTCGGTCGATTCGACCTATGTGCTGGCCAACGGCGCCTCCGTGACGGAACTGCGCTACCTGTCGGCGTCGGGACTCGCCATGGCGGCGTTCTTTTTCGAAATAGACCTCACTTCGCCCGACATTGCGCTCGAAGTCTGCACCCCTCAGAACAAGCCGATCGGCGTCGGTTTCGAACCGGTGACGCAGCAGGCGATGCACGTCGACGCCGAGGGACACCGGGTGCTGGGCGGTACGAACGCCGATTTCGGCAGCGAGACGCAAAAAGGCCCGCAGGGAATCTTCTGGAAGGACGGCGTCGCGCAAAAGACCGTGTTCAACACGACGCCTGCGCGGCCGCGCAGCTTCTTCGCGATCCGGACCGATAAAAGGGCCGTTGCCGCGGCCGCGGCCGATTACGACGAAATCGCCGCGTCGAAGGTCATCTACGAAGCCGTGGGCGGCGGTCCGGTGCTGGTCGACGACGGGGTGGTTCCCATCCCGCCCGATCCCAACGACCTGTCGGTCGAGCCGCGTACCTGCATCGGGGTCTCCGAGGACGGGACGAAGGTCTGGATCATGGTCGTGGACGGCCGCAACTTCTACTACTCGAACGGCATGTCGTTCGTCGAGCTGGGACAGTTCATGAAAGCCGTCGGTTCGTACGACGCCATCAATCTCGACGGCGGAGGTTCCTCGACCTTCTTCGTGCGCAGCGCGCCCGGCTTCTCGGCCGACGACCGTTTCGAAATCCGCAACTGGCCGACCGACGGCGGAGGCGTCGAGCGCGCTGTGTGCAACGGCCTGCTGATCGTTTCCAACAAATAACCGATTTAACACATGCAATCAATTATGAAGAAGATCAGAAAATACGGAATAATCCTGTTTGCGGGGCTTTGCGCGTGTGCGGCGTGGTCCTGCGAGGAGGACAAGACCGACCGGAAATTCACGCCGAAGGATCCCGTCATCAAGCTGGGCGGCGATGTCGAGGTCGGAAAGGCGGGCGGAAGCTATACCGTCCCCATCGAGTCGAACCTGCCGTGGCGGGTCAGGTCCGAAGCGGACTGGATTCTGCTCGGCGAGGTGGAGAACGGCATGGGAGACGGCGAATTCACCTTTACCGTAAGCCCGAACAAGACGCTTTTCGAGCGCGAAGGGCGGGTTACGGCGTGGATCACCGACGAATATGCGCAGTCGATCCGTGTCGTGCAGGCGCCCAGCTCCCCCGAAGACCTCGAAGTGCACTGGTACGTCAAGACCGACGGCAGTGCCGACAACGACGGCATGACGTGGGAGACGGCGACCACGCTGCACAATGCGCTGTCGAAGAGCATCAACGGCAACTTCATCCACGTGGCGGCCGGCACCTACGTCCCTGAACAGAGTCTGGCGGGAAGCAAGGGCGCGGCGGAGGACGCCACGTTCGAGATCTCGGCCAACGTCTCGCTGATCGGCGGTTATCCGGCCGATGCCGTGACGGGCGCCGTCGCCGATCCGGACGCCAATCCGACCGTTCTGAGCGGCCGTCTCTCCGGCGGCAGACATGCCTACCATGTGGTCTGCGTCACGGCGGCCAAGGCCGACGGCGGGCGGGTGCTGATGAAGGGGCTGACCATTACCGAGGGCCTTTGTTCGGGGACGGCTTCGTATTATACGCTCAACGGGGCGCGTTTCTACATCTCGCGCGGCGGAGGCGTCACGGTCGGCAATGCGGCGGTCGATATCGCGGACTGCAAGATCACGCAGAACAAATCCGCCAAGGACTGCGCCGGCATCTGCATCGTGGCCGGGGCCGACGTGTCGCTGACGGACACCGAAATCTCGGAAAACGAATGCAGCAACGGCAACGGCGCCGGCCTGCACAACGAAGCTTCGGTCGTCCGTATGGATCGCTGCACCGTGCGGGGCAACTCCGCGTCGGGTGTCTGCGGCGGCGTTTATACTTTCAGCAGCAGCGCCCCGTCCTATACGTACATCTACAACAGTACGCTTTGCGACAACCGTACGAATGGGAGCAAGAACTCCCGCCGCGGAGGGGCCGTTTACAGCCGCGAGTATTCGGAGACCGTGCTGGTGAACTGCACCGTGCACGGCAATACGGGCGGCAACGGCGGCGGCATCGCCCTGTACGGGGCTTCGGGCAAGGAGTCCAAGATGACGCTCGTAAGCTGTACGGTGACCGGAAATACGTCGCTGTTCGTAGGCGGCGGCGTGGAATTCACGCCCTATACGACGATGAACGTCTACAATACGGTCGTTTCGGGCAATACCGCAGCCAACGGCGGCGACGATCTGGTGGGAACCAATACCGCTTTGGCGGCTACGACCAACCTGCCTGCGGTGCTCTCGTACGCCGTGAACGGAAGCGTGGTGTACGGGGCCGGCAAGGCCGTGGTGGCGGGCAGCAGTTTCGATCCGGCGACGATGCTCGGCCCGCTGGCCGGCAACGGAGGCCCGACGCAGACCTGCCTGCTGCTGGGGGCGGACAATCCCGCCCGGACGCTGGGCATGCCCTATGTCGATTTGTCGGCGCTTGGGCAGGATTTCGATCCGCAGATCGGCCCCGAAATCACGGGCTTCGACCAGACGGGGCTTTCGCGCGAGGGAACCTCGGCGATGGGAGCCTGCGTGAAGTAACGAGACGGACGGAGGGCGGCCGGATTTCTGTAGGCCGCTCCTCCGCCCGATATTCGGCGGCGCTCTTTTGCGGAGCGCCTTCCGCCCGGTCGCCGGGGTGCGGACTCCCTTTTGCGGGCGGACCGTTCCCCGGCGATTTTCGGGTCCGGATTTGCTTATTTTTTCGTATCCTTTCCCATTTTCTTGTTTTTTCGTACCTTTACTACCGTTTTTGCCCGGCAGGCCGATTCCAATGATGCGAGACACCTTCGCCGTCGTTCGCCGTCCGGTGCAACGCCCGTAAAACCGCAATGAATTATGATGAAAAAAAGTGCAATTCTGCTGCTTCTGCTCTTCGCCGCGCTGGCGGCCGGGGCGCAGCCCTTCTACCGCAAACCCGTCGCCCCGGTGCGCAACGTCATCGTGATGATTCCCGACGGGACCTCCACGAGCGTCCTCGCCGCGGCGCGCTGGTATAAATTCTACAACGACCCTTCGCAGCGGACGCTCAACCTCGATTCCTGCCTTTGCGGGCTGGTCGGGAGCTTCTCGTCCGATTCGCCGATCCCCTGCTCGGCCCCGGCCATGTCGGCCTACATGACGGGCATGCCCCAGCAGGCGGGCAACGTTTCGGTCTATCCGGCGGCCAATCCCGCGCAGGATATCGTCGAGGTCGAATCCGGACGGGCCTGTCAGCCGCTGGCGACGCTGCTCGAAGCGGCCAAGCACGACCGGGGAAAGGCTGCGGGACTCGTCGTGACGGTCGATTTCTGCCATGCGACGCCCGCCGCCTGCGCTTCGCACCACTACTCCCGCCACGCCTATCCCGCGCTGGCGGCCCAGATGGCGGGCAACGACTTGGACGTGATGTTCGGCGGCGGCCGGAAGCAGGTCTCGGACGCCATGCGGGCGTATCTGCGCGGCAGCGGCGCGACGCTTATCGAGCAGGATGCCGCGGCGTTCCGCGCCTACGACGGCAAAGGCCCCGTGTGGTCGCTCTTCGCGCAGGGGAACATGAGTTACGACCTCGACCGGAACGATGCCGAACAGCCGTCGCTGGCCGAGATGACGGCCAAGGCGCTGGAGGTGCTGGACAGGCATGAAAACGGCTTTTTCCTGATGGTTGAGGGCAGCCGCGTCGATATGGCGGCGCACGCCAAGGACCCCGTGGGGGTGATTACCGAGATGCTGGCCTTCGACAAGGCCGTGGGCGTGGCGCTCGATTTCGCCCGCCGCGACGGGCGGACGGCCGTTGTCATCATGCCCGACCACGGCACTTCGGGGCTGAGTTTCGGCGACGGGGCCTATAAGGATTACGCCTCCAAGGGACTCGATTCGGCCTATATGAATATCTCGAAGGTGCGCCGCACGGCTTCGGGGCTGGAAAAAATACTGCTCAAGGCGCGGCCGGAACAGATCCGGCCCCTGTTCCGCGAATACACAGGCATCGAGCTTACGGACGATGAATTGGCCCTGCTCCGGAGTTCGCGCAACTATACCGAGGCCGACTACATGAAGGTCGCCAACAGCGTGAACATGGTGTCGAGCATTGCCCGCATCGTGACCTCCCGCACCCATTTCGGGTTTCTCAGCGGCAGCCATACCGCCGAAGACGTCTTTCTGGCGGCTTACCACCCGGAGGGCGACCTGCCCGTGGGGCGCAATACCAATACGGAGATCCATGCCTACATGGCCGACCTGCTCGGTTTGGAGCGTCCGTTGGCTGAATTGACCGGCGAACTGTTCGCACCGCATACCGAGGTGTTCCGCGGCGCGAAGTGCTCGATTTCGGCGGCCGAAGGGCAGACGCCCTGCCTGACGGTCCGCAAGGGGCGCCGTACGCTGCGCGTACCGGCCTACGGTTCGGTCGCCTACCTCGACGGCAAGCCCCTGAAACTGCGCTCGGCAGTGGTCTATATCGACCGCAACGACACGTTCTACCTGCCGCGCGAGCTGGGCGAAAAATTCTGACCCGGCAAATTTTTCCGGCGGTCGGCGCGCATTGGGGCGGTGTCCGGCACACATTTGGGCGGCGTCCGGCAAACTCTTCCGGCGGCTTTCGGGACCCCTTCCGGATTTATACGGCCCGCTCCGGACTTCGGCGAGAAGTCCCGGAGCGGGTTTTTTCGGGCCGGAGGTTCAGGATTTCGGGCGGTTTTGAGGGATAACCGCTTTTTCTTGTTATATTTGTGACTCAAATAAAAACCTCAACTTATGAAAAAATCGTGTGTTTTGGTCAGCGGCGGCGCCGGTTATATCGGTTCGCATACCGCCGTGGAACTGATAGGCGCCGGTTACGACGTGGTGATCGTCGATAATCTCTCGAACAGCGACATGGACGCCGTCGAGGGAGTCCGCAGGATCACGGGCGTCGAGGTGCCGTTCGAAAAGGCGGACTGCTGCGACCGCGACGCCTTCCGCAAAGTGTTCGAAAAGTACGACTTCGATTCGGTGATCCATTTCGCGGCGTCGAAGGCCGTTGGCGAGTCGGTCGGCAAGCCGCTGGAATACTACCGCAACAACCTTACGTCGTTTATGAACGTCATCGACCTCATGCGTGAGTTCGGACGTCACAACATCGTCTTCTCGTCGTCGTGTACGGTTTACGGCGAGGCCGACAAGCTGCCCGTGACGGAGCAGACGCCCCGCAAGCCCGCGACCTCGCCCTACGGCAACACCAAGCAGATGTGCGAGGACATCCTGCGCGATTCGCTGGCGGCCTACGACGGTATGAAGGGCATCGCCCTGCGCTATTTCAACCCCATCGGCGCGCATCCTTCGGCCCTGATCGGCGAACTGCCGCGCGGCGTGCCGCAGAATCTGGTCCCCTACATCACGCAGACGGCCGCCGGACTCCGCGAATGCCTTTCGGTCTTCGGCGACGACTATCCGACGCCCGACGGCTCGAACATCCGCGACTATATCGACGTGGTGGACCTCGCCAAAGCCCATGTGACGGCGATTGCGCGCATGATCGAGGGCAAGAACAGGGAGAAGTACGAAATCTTCAACATCGGCACGGGACGCGGCGTTTCGGTGCTCGAACTGGTGCGTAAGTTCGAAGAGGTGAACAACCTGAAACTCAACTACAAGATCGTGGGCCGCCGTGCGGGCGACATCGTGGCGATCTGGGCCGATCCGACGTATGCCAACGACGAACTGGGCTGGAAGGCCGAACGTTCGCTCGACCAGACGCTGGCGGCGGCGTGGAAGTGGGAGAAGCATATCCGCGGCATCGAATAACCGCCTCCGGCATGCCGGACCGCGGCGCTGCGTTTCGGCGGCGAAAGCTGCCGGGGAGAGCTTCGCAAGCGTGCTTTCGGATAAATTTAGGGAGGCCCCGGATTCCGGGGCCTCCCTCTGCTTAAAACATGCTGAAGTTTTCGGAAGGTTCGGTCGGTGAAGTGTTTTAAGCGTATGCGGTGCTAACCGTGCGTCAGGTCGGTGTTGTGGACGCCCAGCACGGCGCGGCCCGACGGGTCGTTCCTGTCGCGGAAGGCCGCGTCCCAAGCCAGCGCCTCGGCGGTGCTGCACGCTACGGAGGGCACCGAAGGAACGCACTGGGCCGCGGTCTGCGACGGGAAGTGCTCTTCGAAGATCGTGCGGTAATAGTACTCCTCCTTGTTGCGGGGTGGATTGATCGGGAACCGCTCGGCGGCGTGTTCCATTTCGCGGTCGGAGACCGCTTCGGAGGTGATTCGTTTCAGGGTGTCGATCCAGCCGTAGCCCACGCCGTCGGAGAACTGCTCCTTCTGCCGCCAGACGATCTCTTCGGGAAGCAGATCCTCGAAAGCCTTGCGCAGAATCCACTTTTCGATACGCCCGTTCTTAGCCATTTTCGCTTCGGGATTGATGCGCATGGCCACGTCCAGAAACTCCTTGTCGAGGAACGGCACGCGTCCCTCGACACCCCATGCGGAGAGCGATTTGTTGGCCCGCAGGCAGTCGTAGAGGTGGAGCTTGCCGACCTTGCGCACGGTCTCCTCGTGGAATGCGCGGGCGTTCGGGGCCTTGTGGAAATAGAGGTAGCCGCCGAAGACCTCGTCGGCGCCCTCGCCCGAAAGCACCATCTTGATGCCCATGGATTTGATGACGCGCGCCAGCAGGTACATCGGCGTAGACGCCCGCACGGTGGTCACGTCGTATGTCTCGATGAAGTAGATCACGTCGCGCAAGGCGTCCAGACCCTCCTGAATGGTATAGTGGATTTCGTGGTGCACGGTGCCGATCCGGTCGGCCACCTTGCGGGCTGCCGCGAGGTCGGGGGAGCCTTCGAGTCCGATGGCGAAGGAGTGGAGCCGGGGCCACCACGCCCGGTCGCGGTCGTGCGATTCGACGCGCCGGTCGGCGAATTTCCGCGCCACGGCCGAGATGATCGACGAGTCGAGACCTCCCGACAGCAGTACGCCGTAGGGCACGTCGGACATCAGCTGCCGCTTGACGGCCGCTTCGAGGGCGGCGCGCAGGGCCGGAATGTCGGCGCCGGTCTCTTTCACGGCGTCGTATTCGAACCAGTCGCGGTCGTACCCGCGGACCATTTTCCCCTCTTTGCTCGACCAGTAGTGGCCCGGCAGGAAGGGTTGGATCGTGGTGCAGACCCCTTCGAGGGCTTTCAGCTCCGAGGCCACGTAGAACTGCTCGTCGCGGTCCCAGCCGATGTAGAGCGGGATGACGCCGATCGGATCGCGGGCGATCAGGTATTCGTCGTTTTCGATGTCGTACAGCGCGAAAGCGAAGATGCCGCTGATCTTTTCGAGCAGTCCGACGCCCATTTTCCGGTAAAGGGGCAGGATCACCTCGCAGTCCGAGCCTGTCCGGAAATCGTACTCCCCGGCCAGCTCGTCGCGGATTTCCCGATGGTTGTATATCTCGCCGTTGACGGCCAGCACCAGTTTCCCGTCGCGGCTGAAGAGGGGCTGTCCGCCCGACTGGGGATCGACGATCGAAAGCCGCTCGTGGGAGAGAATCGCCCGCTCGCCGCAGTAGACGCCCGACCAGTCGGGTCCCCGGTGGCGGATGTTTTTCGACATTTTCAGCACCTGCGTGCGCAGCGCATCCGATTTCTGCCGGATGTCAAATAGTCCTACGAATCCACACATTTTCTGTTCGTTTGTTGTCATGGAACCCTCCCTTGGAATAGGCGGTTCCGGGGTTTGTCAATAGGATAAGCCGGGCGTGCGGCGTGCGCCGCCGGCGGGCAGGCCGATGCCGGGGACGTACTTTGTGCCGCACCTCCCCGGCGTCGCCCGCATTGCGTCAGTTGTTTTCGGGGCGCAGCTTGCGCACCACGGCGCCGGTCTGCCACATCTCGCTCTCGCGCATCTGGCGCAGCTCTTCGTCGAGCTTCTCGCGGTAGTCGGGCTTGCTGTTGAGGTCGATCGAACGCTGGGCCTCGTTGCCGGCGGCGACTTCGCGGTAAAGCTCCTCGAAGACGGGTTTCGTGGCGTCGCGGAAACGTTTCCACCAATCCAGCGCGCCGCGCTGGGCCGTGGTCGAGCAGTTGGCGTACATCCAGTCCATGCCGTTCTCGGCGACCAGCGGCATGAGCGACTGCGTCAGCTCCTCGACCGTCTCGTTGAAGGCTTCCGAGGGGGTGTGCCCGTTGGCGCGGAGCGTCTCGTACTGGGCGGCGAAGATGCCCTGAATGGCGCCCATCAGCGTGCCGCGCTCGCCCGTCAGGTCGGAGTAGACCTCGCGTTTGAAGTCGGTTTCGAACAGGTAGCCCGAACCTACGCCGATGCCCAGCGCCACCACGCGCTCGAAGGCGCGGCCCGTGGCGTCTTGGAAGACCGCATAGCTCGAATTCAGTCCCCGGCCCTGCAGGAACATGCGCCGCAGCGAGGTGCCCGAACCTTTGGGGGCGATCAGGATCACGTCCACGCCGGCCGGGGGCACGATACCCGTGCGCTCCTTGTAGGTGATGCCGAAGCCGTGCGAGAAGTAGAGCGCCTTGCCCGGCGTGAGGTGTTTTTCGATGGTGGGCCATACGGCGATCTGACCCGCGTCGGACAGCAGGTACTGGATGATCGTCGCGCGCTCGGCGGCCTCTTCGATGCCGAAGAGCGTTTTGCCCGGCTCCCAGCCGTCGGCGACGGCCTTCTCCCAGCTCTTGCTGCCCTCGCGCTGGCCGACGATGACGTTCAGGCCGTTGTCCCTGAGGTTGAGCGACTGCCCCGGACCCTGCACGCCGTAGCCGATGACGGCGATGGTTTCGTTTTTCAGGACTTCGCGGGCCTTCTCCAAGGGGAACTCCTCGCGCGTAACAACATTTTCTTCGACTCCGCCGAAATTGATCTTTGCCATAATTAGTATGATTTAAAAGTGATTTGAATTCGTCTGCCGTCGGCTGCGTTCCAGCTCTTCGAGGTATTCGTTGAGCAGTTCGCGCCGCGATTTGATGATGGCCACGATGCCGCTGCGCACGAACTGCTGCACGCCGTAGGGCTGTAGCAGGCGGAACAGCTCCTTGGTCTCGGCCTTGTGGCCCGTCTTCTCGACCACGATGTAGTCGTCGTCGATTTCGAGGATACGGACGTTGTGCTGGCGCACGAGGCGCTCGACGCTGCGGCTGCGCGTCACCTTGTAGAGGGCGATCTCCTGCTGCACCACTTCGTCGGAGGTGTAGACGAAGGTCTTCAGCACGTCGATCTTCTTTTCGATCTGCCGCACCAGCTTGTCGACCCGTTCCGACCCGGTGCGGACGACGATCGTGAATTTATGGATGCCCGCCAGCGCCGACTCGGAGGTCGTGAGGCTCTCGATATTGACGTCGCGGCTGGTGAAAACCGTGGTGATCTGGTTCAGCAGACCCACCTTGTTTTCCGAAAATACGGTGATGATATATTCCTGTTCTTCCATTGCTCGTTCGGATTTTACTCCAGCCGGATCGCTGCGACGGGCGCGCCGGCCGGCACCATGGGAAATACGTTGTCTTCGCTTTCGACGCGCACTTCGAGCAGGTATGCGCCTTGGCAGGCCTGCATCTCGGCGATCGCCTCGGCGAGTTCCCCGCGCCGCTCGACGCAGCGGTAGGCGATGCCGTTGCCGCGGGCGATCAGCCCGAAA
>ULWD01047167.1_pt1 | contig 14448 bp, 17 predicted proteins | sample 1960011 | NCBI WGS metagenome assembly ULWD01 (sample SAMEA4835803, study PRJEB28245) | human gut metagenome | biome: gut microbiome; material: fecal sample | place: Denmark | collected 2008 | reverse complement strand
TCTTTTCTCTTTCTTTGGCAAAAAGAAGAAAAAACAGGAAGGTTTGGAACAGGCTACGGACGATATGTCTGATGCAGAAGTGGCTGCAGAAGGAGCAACAGAAGCAGGCGAGGAAGAAACAGAACCTGTTGCAGATGGAGATGTACATAATCTTTTGCAGAGCCTCTTTGGAGAAGAAGGAACCTCTGCTGAGGACTTTTTACAGCAGGAAGAAACTGTAGGAGAGCAGGTAACGGAAGCAGCAGGTAAAAAAGAAAAGAAAGAAAGTTTCTGGAAGAAACTTGGAAGCGCACTGTTTGAGGAGGATGAAGAAGAGGACAAACAGGAAGAGCAGGAACCGGAAAAGAAGAAAAAAGATAAGAAGGGGAAGAAGAAAAAGAAAGTTACGGATGCATCAGACAACCAGGGAATCTTAGAGGAACTGGACGCAGAAGGTGCGGATGGCAAAAAGGGAAAGAAAAAGAAGAAGGATAAGAAGCCTAAAAAAGAAAAGAAGGCAATACCAAAAGAAGGAACGGAAAAGGAAGCAGACGGTAAAAAGCTTCCAATCAAGATGGTTGTTCGTATCTTTATTTTGGCATTTTCTATTCTGGCTTTATTGCTGATCGTTGTAGAAATTATTCCGTCCATGTGGACAGCTGCAGATGCAAGAAATGCATTTTATAAGAAAGAATATCGCACTGCTTTTGAAGAAATGACCGGAAAGAAACTTTCCAAAAAAGATCAGAGATTGTATGAAAAGGCAAGGCTGGTAGCGTCCATGCAGCAAAGATATGATGCATATACTTCTTATACAGCCTTGCAGATGCCTGTGGAGGCACTGGACAGTCTGCTGTCAGGTTATTTGTTCTGGCAACAGGAAGCAGATGCCATCACAGAATATGATGCAACAACGGAGACGGATGCAGTGAAGTACCAGATACTGAATACCTTATATGATACTTATCAGCTTACGGAAGATGATGTAAGGCAGATCAATGCACTGGATGATTATGATTATACTGTAAGGCTGGAAGAACTGACAGGAAGCCTGAGCCATAAAAACAGTAATGCACAGCAGGCAGGAAGTACTGCTGTGACAGGAGATGCACAAGCTACAGATACTACAACACCTGCAGAAGACAGTACGAATGATGGTACTCAGGAAGATCGTGTCAGTGATGCGGCAGATATGACACAAATGCAGGATATATTACCGGAGGAGGAAATAGAATGATCGCAATAATCGACTATGATGACTATTATATTTTCAGAAACCGCATAAAATAAGGCTCTATGAGCATCGAAGATTGGCTTAAAAGCCGTTTTACTAATTATATACTAATTACAGTGCTTAGAATGAATACTTAGAGTACCGCAGTGGGATTCCATTACGGTACTTTTTTTATTGTTTATAAGTTATTGAAATTGGAATATATTACCAGTACGACGATTAACTGTTTTCATGTATAATTGATTTTGGAGTTAGGGGATGATTATATATGAAAACAGTATGCAAAACTTGTGGCGTTCCTTTAAAATACTATGATACGGTTTCAAGAATTGTAAGAACGAAAGGACATGTGATAATACATGTTCCAGTTCAAAGATTAAAATGTCCTATGTGTGGTTGTATACATAGAAATCTTCCGGATTATATTTATCCGTACAAGCAATATGAAGCTGAAATAATAGACGGAGTTATAGAAGGATTCATAACCTGTGACACGATAGGTTATGAAGACTATCCTTGCGAGATGACGATGCTCAGATGGAAAACGCAAAAATTACATAGCTCTTTATGAATGGAAGAACTGAGAAAAATCAATACCAAAATCAAGGTAAAGCAAATCGAAAGAATTGTAGGCGGAATTGGAACTATGACAATCGGGGTTATACTGCTTGGAAAATTTATATACCAAAAGGGTATTACAGATTGTCAAATTTCTATAAGCGCCGAGTTCCCAGAAGAGTATACCAGAATGACGGAAAAATTAGCAGAAGCATTTGAATCATTTGTAGATTGAGCCAGCAATGGCTCTTTCTTTTTTTTTAATTTTATTTTTGTAATCATTTCAAAATTATAGACCATAAAAGTGGGTCAAATCCCACTGAGGTTGTTTTTACTATTGCATATTTCTAACCTAGAATAGATTTCACAAGGAGGAAATATATTATGGCAACTACAATCAGACCGGAATTATCCGAGAAAAATCCTTATTGGATTGAGAAACATCGCTACTACGAGTTAAAACACTTCTGTCTTCAATACCCGATTTGGAGAAAGGCTTATGCATCACTCACTGGTTTTAATAGCAAGACCTATTTGACAAAGATATCACGATAGTCAATAAAAAAGCTGATTGTATCTGATAGGTCTGCATGATTGCATATAAAGAAGGAGGAAAACAATGGAACCATGGTTTCAGGTTGTACTTACGATCTTTAGCTCAGTTCTGGCATCTTCTGGGCTGTGGGCCTATTTACAGAAAAGAAGTGAACAAAAAGATGTAAAAACAGAAATGCTCGTTGGCTTGGCACACGATCGTATTATGTACCTTGGCATGTCATATATTGATCGCGGGTATATTACCCAGGATGAATATGAGAATCTGCGAACATATCTGTATGAACCTTATGAGAAATTAGGAGGAAACGGCTCTGCAAAGAGAATCATGCAAGAAGTCGATAAACTCCCGATTCATAAATTTATTGCGAAGGAGGAAGAAAGCAATGAAAATCAGTAACAAGACGTATGATGTACTTAAATGGATTGCAATGTATTTGCTTCCGGCAGCCGGTACTTTATATTTTGCACTGGCAGGTATTTGGAATCTCCCTTATGGAGAGCAGGTCGTAGGCACCATTACTGCGGTGGATACGTTCCTTGGCGTAATCCTTGGAATCAGTACGGCTCAGTACAACAAGTCAAGTGATAAGTAAAAGGAGTAAGTTATGGCGAACACAACAGTAAATAAAGTTATTTATGGAGGGGATGTCCTGATCGATTTGACAGGCGATACTGTCACCGTCGACAAACTTCTCTCTGGCATTACAGCGCATGATAAGAGTGGAGCAAAGATTACTGGTACATGTACATACGATGCAGATACATCTGATGCGACTGCCGGTGTCGCTGAGGTTCTGGCTGGAAAGACAGCCTATGTGAGCGGTGCAAAGATCACTGGTACGATGAAGAACAATGGAGCGGTTGCTGGTTCTATTACTACTAAGGAAGGACAGTACACAGTTCCTCAGGGTTATCATGATGGCTCTGGTAAAGTTAGGATCAGTTCTACAGAGCAGGCAAAGATCATTGCGACTAATATTCGTGAGGGTATCACTCTTCTTGGAGTTAAAGGATCTATGTCTGGATCAGAGAATATGAAGGCTCAGGCAAAGTCCGTCACTCCTTCTACCACCGAACAGGTGATTCTTCCAGATACAGGATACAACTGCTTATCCCAGGTTACAATCAAAGCGATTCCGTATACAGAAACAGACAATGCCTCGGGCGGAAAGACTGTAACTATCGGATAAGGAGGATCAAAATGAATGGCTGCGAATAAAGTTGTATTCAAAAATAAGGTTTTAATTGATCTTACCGGTGATACCGTTACAGAGAAATCTTTGTTAAAAGGTTATATTGCGCATAAAGCAGATGGTACTATCATTACCGGAACGGCATTCGCAGGATATCCAAGTGAATATGAATTTGTTGACGATATAGAGGACTCATCCGGTGCCGCAATAAAGGGTAGTTCCGGTAATAAGATCAATAGTAGAATCATTTACAGTAAAGTGTAAGAAAAACAGGAGGGCGTGCATACTGCATTCCCTCTTAATTTTTTTTTCAGTACGCGGGTAACGATAGAAGCATATATGATTGCCGTTGGAATGGAGGTGATCGTTGTGAATGAAAAATATTTGTTATCAGTCAAAGAAGCATCAGATTTGTTTGGTATAGGGCAGCACCGTTTACGAGAAATAATTCGAGATGATTACGAATGCAAGTATCATTTAATGATTGGTCGTGTTATACGAATAAAGAAAGTATCATTTGAAGAATTCATAAGTAAAGTAGAACAGATATAAATTATCGACATTGTGCCTTGGATGTGATATGATTTAACAGTATTCATTCGAGGCACCTTTTATATGGAGGGCTGAGAATATGGCAAATAAATCAACATCTGAAAAGAATAAACCAGCACGAAAAAAGTTAAGAGACAATGAGTATTACAATCCGAAATCAAAGCGGTATGAGTATCATTATAAAGACGTTTTGGGGAAGGACAGGGTGATCAGTTCTTACAGATTGGAAGCAACCGACCAGTTACCGAAAGGAAAGCGTGGCAGAAAAAGTTTGCGTGAGAAGGAGGCGGAACTAAACGCACAACTTGAGAATAATATCGATATTGATGGAGCAAAACTTACTCTGCTTGAGGTCGTAGATCGGTATTTAGAGAATTTGTATAATAGGAAAGAACTGAGTCCAAACACAAAGATAGGTTATAACGTGACTGTAAATTCTCTGAAAGAATACAGACTTGGTCACATGGAGATAGGCAAAATCAAACCGGAACATTGTGAAGATTGGCTGGCTGATATGAAAAAGAAATATCGAGGTTCGTCTATACAGTCACAAATCAGTCTTATCAAACGGACATTTGAGTACGCTATCGACTATGACTATATCATGAAGAATCCGTTCAGACGAATCACAACTGATAGAAGTGACAGTAAGCCAATGGAAGCATTAACTCTACAAGACATGAATCGCTTTTTAGCATTTTGTTCTACCGATGGTCACAGTAAGCATTGCTACGATATGCTTTATATTTTGTTCTGGACAGGAATGAGGGTATCTGAATTATGCGGTTTGACATTGGATGATATAGACATGGAAAAGCGAATGATAAGGGTTGAAAAACAGTTGTTATGTCTTAATCATAAGCACGTAGTCAGAAAACCAAAGACTTCAAATGGTATAAGGTTTATCCCGATGACCGATGGTGTGTATGCAAGTTTTAAAAATGTGCTGAAAAATCGTTATTTAAAAGGTGATATAGAGCCAGTGTGCTATGATGAACGAGGTAATGCTTACGAGGGATTCGTATTTTTGGCAACAAGAAGCAGGAAGACAATCGTAAGAGCCCATGTGGAGGAATACTTGCAGAATTGTATTAAGCGATTCAATGCGGAGAATCCAAATGCACCAATTCGTAAATTTGAACCTCATATATGCAGGCATACGTTTGCGACCAATATGCAGACTCTTACACCGAAGACTCTTCAGTATATTTTGGGGCATGGTAATATTAGTACGACAATGAATAACTATGTTGATGCAAAACCTGGAGAGCAGCAGTTGATTGAGATAAATGCGCTTGCAAGCGGCATGGTGGCTATTTAGTATAAATTTTAGCGTACTAATTATATACTAAATAATATGAGTAACGACAAGGAATAAAACGCAATAATAAGCAACGAAATGTAACACAGCAAAGAGGCTAAACACCGCATAGTTGCTTGAAAAATTAAGGAATGACTGGAGATGAAAATAAATGATAGCAATTATCGACTATGATGCAGGTAATATCAGAAGTGTAGAAAATGCACTTATTGCGCTTGGAGAAGAAGTTGTCATCACCAGAGATCCCGAAATTTTATTGCAGGCAGAAAAAGTAATATTGCCGGGGGTTGGAGCTTTTGGGGATGCAATGGAAAAATTAGATGCCTACGGACTGGTAGATGTGATCCATCAGATCGTGGAGAAGAAAATTCCGTTTCTTGGCATTTGCCTGGGACTGCAGCTTTTGTTTGAAAGCAGTGATGAAACACCGGGTGTAGAAGGTCTGGGTATATTAAAGGGAAAGATCGTGGCAATTCCACATGACAAAGGATTGAAGATTCCGCATATTGGATGGAATTCCCTTTCGTTTCCAAATGAAGGAAGACTGTTCCGGGGACTAAGTGAAAATGCATACGTTTATTTTGTGCATTCCTATTATTTACAGGCAGAGGAAGAAGACATTGTAAAAGCAACGACGGAATATGGTGTGACGATCCATGCATCGGTAGAGAAGGATAATGTATTCGCCTGCCAGTTCCATCCGGAGAAGAGTTCCTCAGTCGGCAGGAAGATCTTGCAGAATTTCCTGGCTATCAACAGGGAGGATAACTGATATGCATACAAAACGAATTATCCCATGTCTGGATGTTAATAATGGAAGAGTGGTAAAGGGTATTAATTTTGTGAATCTGATCGATGCAGGGGATCCGGTGGCGGTAGCAGCGGCTTACGATGCTGCAGGAGCAGATGAACTTGTGTTTTTGGATATCACAGCATCTTCGGATCACCGCAATACAGTGGCAGATATGGTGCGCAAGGTTGCGGAGCAGGTGTTTATTCCGTTTACGGTAGGCGGTGGCATCCGGACAGTGGACGATTTTAAGGCAATCCTGAGAGAGGGAGCCGACAAGGTTTCAGTGAATTCCGCAGCAATCATGAATCCGCATCTGATTTCGGAAGCGGCAGAAAAATTCGGCAGTCAGTGTGTTGTTGTAGCGATTGATGCGAAGAAAACGCCGGATGGGTATCATATTTTCAAAAACGGTGGCCGTGTCGATATGGGCATTGATGCCATTGAATGGGCAATGCAGGCAGACAAGCTGGGCGCGGGAGAGATTCTTCTGACCAGCATGGATTGTGACGGTACGAAAGCCGGATACGATATTGAACTGACAAGATTGATCTCAGAAAATGTTTCCATCCCTGTGATCGCTTCCGGCGGAGCGGGAAAGCTGGAGCATTTTTATGATGCATTGACCGATGGAAAGGCAGATGCAGCACTGGCTGCTTCTTTATTCCACTTTAAAGAACTGGAGATCAGACAGGTTAAGCAATACTTGAAAGATCGTGGAGTTCCGGTCAGATTATAAATTCGGGATCATGCAATAGCAAAAGCGAACTATAGTATAATGTTTGATTTTACTGAGAAAGAAGATAGAAAAATGGCAGCGATCAGTAATGACTGGCTTGCACCGCTTACACCGGAATTTGCAAAGCCATATTATAGAGAATTATATAAAAAAGTAAAAGAAGAGTATGCGACTCATATGATCTTTCCGCCATCCAATGAAGTGTTCAGTGCGTTTGAACTGACACCGCTTGCTGACGTCAAGGTGGTGATTCTGGGACAGGATCCGTACCATAATGTGGGACAGGCGCATGGTCTCTGCTTTTCTGTAAAACCGGATGTGGAAATTCCACCTTCTCTTGTGAATATTTACAAAGAACTGCATGACGACCTCGGCTGTTATATTCCTAATAACGGATATCTGGTGAAATGGGCAAAGCAAGGGGTGCTGATGCTGAATACAGTACTTACGGTCAGGGCGCACCAGGCAAATTCACACAGAGGGATTGGCTGGGAAGAATTTACCAATGCTGCGATCCGGGTATTGAATGAACAGGACAGACCGATCGTATTTATTCTTTGGGGCAGTCCGGCGCAGCGCAAAAAGGAAATGCTGAACAATCCGAAGCATCTGATTCTGGAGGCACCACATCCGAGCCCGTTATCTGCATACAGAGGATTTTTTGGCAGTAAGCCGTTCAGTCAGACGAATGCATTTTTGGAGAAAAATGGTTTGACGCCGATTGACTGGCAGATTGAGAATCGATAGATTTTATCAGTAATATCGGCTCCGCAGGGTTGACAAACAGCAATATTGTGTTATAGTGTTCCTGTACAGAACTACTAACCAAGGGGCGAAGGACATATGATCGAAAAATTAATGTTATTTGGACTCACCAGACAGGAAGCGACGATTTATATCTGTTTATATCAGACCGGCCCGCTGACCGGTTATGAGGTGGCGAAGGATACGGGAATATCAAGATCAAATGTGTACAGCGCACTTGCAGGATTGGTAGAAAAAGGTGCAGCCTATAAAATGGAAGCGGCAGCAAATAAATATCTGGCTGCTCCCGTGGAGGAACTTTGTGAGAACAGAATGCGTCTGCTAAAAGAGGCAGAGGGCTATCTGAGAAACAATCTGCTTCCTGTGGAAGAGGAAACAGAAGGGTATATCACAATAGAAGGCTATCGGCATATTCAGGATAAGATCTATGCAATGCTGCAAAAGGCAGAGAAACGTATTTATCTGTCTTTATCAGCACCGGAGCTTGTTTTCTGGAAGGAAGAACTGCAAAAACTTGTGTTGCGTCAGATCAAAGTAGTGATCCTGACGGACGAACAGGTAGAGTTATCAGAAGGTATCACAACATATCTTTCGGATCGGAAAGAAGCGCAGATTCATCTGATCGTGGATTCCAAGCTTGTACTGACAGGTGATTACAGTGGGCAGGAGTCTGATACCTGTCTGTATTCCGGACAGAAAAATCTGGTCAGTGTTTTGAAAGAGGCATTGCGTAATGAGATCCGCCTGACGAATGTGATAGACCAGCAGAAGCAGACAGCTTCCGTATAGTTAGCTGCAAATCATGTCAATTAGGAGGATATTATGGCAGTCAGAATTGGTATTTTAGGGTATGGAAATTTAGGAAGAGGAATTGAGTGTGCAATTCGTCAGAATCAGGATATGGAGCTTGTTGCAGTTTTCACAAGAAGAGATCCGCAGCAGGTGAAAATTCAGACAGAGGGTGTTTCAGTATACAAAGTAGATCAGATCGCAGAGTTTCAGGAAAAGATCGATGTGTTGATGCTTTGCGGCGGAAGTGCAACGGATCTGCCAAAGCAGACACCGGAATATGCAAAATACTTTAATGTAATTGACAGTTTTGATACACATGCCAATATTCCGCAGCATTTTGCAGATGTGGATGAGGTAGCAAAGGCTAACGGACATGTTGCAATGATCTCCGTAGGCTGGGATCCGGGAATGTTCTCTTTGAACCGCTTATATGCAGCATCTATTTTGCCGGAAGGAAAAGATTATACATTCTGGGGAAAAGGTGTCAGTCAGGGACATTCTGATGCCATCCGTCGTGTAAAAGGCGTAAAAGATGGTAAGCAGTACACAATTCCTGTAGATGCGGCATTAGAGGCTGTCAGAAGTGGAAGTAACCCTGAGCTTACTACCAGGCAGAAGCATACAAGAGAGTGCTTTGTTGTAGCAGAAGAGGGCGCTGATCTTGCACAGATCGAGCATGATATCAAAACAATGCCAAACTACTTTTCTGATTATGATACAACGGTACATTTTATTTCAGAAGAAGAACTGAAGAGAGACCACAGTGGTATCCCACATGGTGGATTTGTGATCCGTAGCGGTAAGACAGGTCTTAATAAGGAGCATAATCACATTATCGAATACAGTCTGAAGCTGGATTCCAATCCGGAATTTACAGCATCTGTTCTGGTTGCATATGCAAGAGCAGTATACAGAATGAAACAGGAAGGCATGAAGGGCTGCAAGACGGTATTTGATGTAGCACCGGCTTACCTCAGCCCAATGAGCGGTGAGGAACTGCGTGCACATCTGTTATAATAGAAATAGAAAAGACGTCAGGAGAAGAAAATGGATAAAAAACCTTTTGTAACAAAACAGCAGATCGAAGAGATCACAAAAACATATCCCACACCATTTCATATTTATGATGAGAAGGGGATCAGAGAAAATGCAAAAGCAGTGAAGGAAGCATTTTCATGGAATCCGGGATTTAAAGAATACTTTGCGGTAAAAGCAACGCCGAATCCATTTTTAATTGATATTTTGAGAGAATACGGCTGTGGCTGTGACTGTTCTTCCATGACAGAACTTATGCTTGCAAATGCGATCGGCTGTGAAGGAAAAGATATCATGTTCTCTTCCAATGATACACCGCCTGCAGAGTTTGCATATGCTGCAAAGCTGGGAGCAACGATCAACTTAGATGATTTTACACATATTGCATGTCTGGAAGAAACACTTGGTAAGCTGCCGGAAACTATTTCCTGCAGATTTAATCCGGGCGGCATTTTTCAGATGAGCAACGGTATTATGGATAATCCGGGTGATTCCAAATATGGATTCACAAAGGATCAGTTATTTGAAGGATTCCGTATTTTGAAGGAAAAGGGTGTTAAGAACTTTGGTATTCATGCATTTCTTGCCAGCAACACAGTAACAAATGAGTATTATCCGATACTGGCAAAGCAGTTGTTTGAACTGGCAGTAGAACTGCAGAAAGAAACAGGTGCACATATTTGCTTTATCAATCTTTCCGGCGGTGTCGGAATTCCGTATACGCCGGATAAAGAACCAAACGATATCCGTGTGATCGGAGAAGGCGTGCATAAGGTATATGATGAGGTATTGGGAAAAGCCGGTATGGATGATGTTGCAATCTATACAGAAATGGGTCGTTTTATGATGGGACCGTATGGTGCGCTTGTCACACAGGCGATTCATGAAAAGCATACGTATAAGGAATATATCGGAGTAGATGCCTGTGCGGTCAACCTGATGCGTCCGGCTATGTATGGTGCATATCATCATATTACGGTACTGGGCAAGGAGAATGAGCCTTGTGATCATGTATATGATGTCACAGGTTCTCTGTGTGAGAATAATGATAAGTTCGCGATCGACAGAAATCTGCCAAGGATCGATATGGGAGATTATCTGGTGATCCACGATACCGGAGCACATGGATTTGCAATGGGTTACAATTATAACGGCAAGCTGAAATCAGCAGAGCTTCTGCTGAAAGAGGATGGCAGTGTACAGCTTATCCGCCGGGCAGAAGAACCAAAAGATTACTTCGCAACCTTTGATTGCTTCCCGATTTATAAAAAACTTGGATTTTAATGATCAGAAGACTGGAATCTCAGAATTGCTATGATTTTCAGATGGGTCTTGAAAATCCAGCGTAGATATGCTAAACTATATTTCGGCTGTTGGAATACAGCCGAAGATAAGCCGGTGTGTCGGAATGGCAGACGATGCAGACTCAAAATCTGTTGGGTGTACGCCCGTGCGGGTTCAAGTCCCGCCACCGGCAGTAATGTATAAACCCCGTAATTTCAAGAAATCTTGATTTTACGGGGTTTTTTGATATCTTTTTCTATGCTGAATTAGTAAAATATACCTAAAAAGTATATAAAAATGAAGGAAGTAGAGCGGGGCACTATTTTTCACGTCTATTGCAAATGTTCTTTTACATAATCCCTGATAAAGAAGTTGTCCTCGGGCATCTGACAGCCTACGATGTAGAGACCTTCATTGTCTGAACATCGGATTGTATGGCCTTCAACGACATCATGCTTTGGCAGGTCGAAATCATGAATCTTGACAGAAACAGTGATATCTTTATGCTTTGCAAAATAATCGTCATGTGTCAGGAAAGCAAATCCGTTGGCACTGATGTTATCCAGCTTGCCTTCGATGACTTTATTTTCGCTGACAATTGTAATACTGCAGCGGTTCGTCAGATCCATACGGGGATATTTCCGGCGGTTGTTGATCTTAGGACGGGATTCAATCTGGATCATATAAGCGGAGCTGTCTTTTCCGGCGGATGGAGAAAGCTTTGCGTGATTCCAGCAGTACAGTACATTACCGACTGTTACCTGCAGCTTACACTCAGCAGGATCTGATAACTGTACGGATTCAGGAAGGGAAACTGTCAGGGTATTATCTTTTTGCGCTATGATCTCACCATGATAGCTTGTATGCTCGTCAAGGAACACGGCCAGTTTCATACCCGGCTGGATATCCTCTGTTCCCATGAATCCACCAATACCGAGCTCGCACATCAGTGCTCCGATTACTTTTTCAATAGAATCAATATTTTCGGCAGATTCTGTGTATTTACTTACCATACGGCTGCTGATTTCATTAGAGTCAGCAATGCGGTCTGTCATATCAGATACAATATGCGTAACCTGCTCCAGATTGTTGACAAGATGCAGATTGGAGGTTTCGACCTCCTTCATGGCAGTGTCGATCACCTGAATGTTATCACCAAGCTGTTTTGCATCGGAAGCAATCTGCGTGATGTTATGACCGGCAAGTGTGACCTTATCAAGCGTAAGCTGGATGAGCTTTAAGGTTTCCTCCATAGCGGATGTTATCTTGTCGGAAGTTTCTTCCAGATGGCTAAGTGCCTGCCAGATCTGACCGGAGGAAGTTTTTGTTTCATTGCTTAAGGAACGGATCTGATCTGCGACAACAGCAAATCCACGTCCTGCGTCACCGGCTCTGGCAGCTTCGATAGAAGCGTTCAGTGCCAGAAGATTGGTCTGGTTGGAGATATTTTCAATCGTTCCGGTTTCTTTCTTTACCATTGCAAAGTCATCTTTAAAGTTCTGTAGGGTCTGTTCGATTTCACCGGAAAGCTGCGCCATTGTATTTGTTGTGGCAACAAGATTTTCCAGATCCGCAGAGCTTACCTGTGCATGCTCTTCGGAGGTAGCGGTCAGAGCTACCATCTGCTCGATCATTTCAGCAACATGATTGACCTGGGAACGGATATCCGATGTCATATCGTTGGAAGAATTGGTGCTGTCCTGCAACATGACATTGTTATCCTGCAGCTTGTGCAGACTGTTTACAACGATGCTGGCACCGTGCGTATTTTCGGAAGCAAGCTCACGTACGACAGTAATACCGTCCATGATCGAATTACATGCCTGTTTGACCTGTTCGACAGTTGTGATCACACGCTTCAGATCTGCCTTAATACTGTCAGTCATAGCACCGTCCGATTCATTCAGATGCTTGATGGACATGACATAGCAGATGTAGCAGAGGACAATACAGGAGAATTCCAGCTGATAATTCTTCATATTGGTGGCGGAATTATAACCGATCATGATGCGGTAAGCAGCACTGCCTATGATGATCAGAGAATTTGCAATACCACAGGTAACCATGAATTTTTTGTTTTTATACAAAACCAGAAGGCTGGTTACCGGGAGTATGTAGGTAAACGCGATTGGAGATTCCGTCGTACTGACAACGTAGGTATAAAATATGCCGTAGCCAATGACCAGATTATATTTGTAAAGTTCCGTTGTAAAACCTTTGACCCGCAGCAGGATCTCTCCGATAAGGATCGGAAGCCAGCAGAGCAGCAGAAATACAAAATAGTAAGGGGCAGTCCGCAGCCCGTTTGCAACGTCGCTGCCATAGTTGGCGGAAAGCAGAATAGCAAAGATCAGCCAGATCTTACGTGCCCTCCGGTTAGCTTTTTCCTTAAAAACAGATTCATCATAATTCATAGGTACCTCCATGTTGTGTGGTAGACAGTGTCTTAAAATAGTCGGAAATGGCTTTGATCGTTTCATCGCTTTCTTTTAAGTCCGGTTCAAAGACGGAGAACGCATGGGTCAGTTCCTTTTTCTTGGGAAAGTTCAGTAAACTGTGAACAACACCCTGGCGGGTCATTGCCTTTTCATACTGCAGGGTATAATGCTGCAGATGGTCATTTCGGCTTGTAACAAGAAAGCAGGGCGGAAGTGCTTTCAGGATATCCGGATGCTCCGGATTGACATAGGGAGCAAAGGCTCTTTTTTTATAGCCTTTTCCATATAAATAGGAAGGCAGGAAAAGTCCTATCTTGTCCCGTTTATTGGTATAAAACATACCACTGATCAGCCCAAGTGCCTGTATGGGAAGTGCAGATGGTGTTACATGCGCAGCAGCTGCTACCTTTTTGCTGTTCTGCATTGCAGTACAATAGGTAAGCAGGCAGGCACCGCCACTGTCGCCGACAGCATAGATCTGCTGCGACAGCCCTTTTTTGGCAAGATCATTCCGGATATATTCCATGGCAAGAAAAACATCGCTGCACTGATCAAAAAACAGACAGTCGGGAACGAGTCTGTATTCAATGCTGTAAACCAGATAGCCCAGCTTACTGAGCTTGGCACAAAAGTAACGGTTAAATTCTTTGTAGCCAAGTAACAGTCCACCGCCGTGCACATTCAAGATCACGGGAAGCTTCTGATCTGCTGCATTTTCCGGCTGGTACAGATCCAGCCTGTGGGCAGGCAGCCCGTCCTCTGCATAAGGAATGTCCTCTAGCTCGGTAACACCGCTGCAAAGTGTATATTTTTTATCACGCGCCGGGAGATCTTTCTGGAAATCTGCCCGTTGTTTATAAAAAGCCTGTTTTATAAATTGACTCATGTTTCAAAAACCTCGTTCTATATGCTGTTGAGCACAGAATTTCTACCTATTATAATAGGCTATTTTTCGACGGTATTCAACAAATTTTTAAAGCAATGGAAAGAATACGGGAAATCGGGTATAATGACAGTATGTACAGGGCACAGAAGTAGGTGTCCGTGAACGAAAACGGCGTAAAATGGTATACAAAGGAGAAATGAAGGATGAACAAACATGTAGAAGACGCGATGGAGATCAGAAATGAACAGCCGATGGTATGTAACTGCGCCCAGACGATCCTGCGGGTGTATGCAAAGGAACTCGGACTTTTGCCGGAGCAGGCAG
>ULWD01034425.1_pt1 | contig 14538 bp, 15 predicted proteins | sample 1960011 | NCBI WGS metagenome assembly ULWD01 (sample SAMEA4835803, study PRJEB28245) | human gut metagenome | biome: gut microbiome; material: fecal sample | place: Denmark | collected 2008 | reverse complement strand
TCTCCCGCGGGAGATAATTCAAAACAGTTTTAGCGGCCATGTTCCCGCACCTCCCGGTCCTGCGCGATGAAGCGCTCCACAAATTCCTGCGCGGGCGCAATGCCGCAGCGGTTGGCCAGCGTGTAGAGGCTGGTCTCCTTCAGTGCGGCCTGTTGGATAAGGGCGGGGTCGCACAGAACACCCGCCGGGCTGCGGTCCGCAATGAGTGCACCGTCGCAGAAGACCAGCGCCCGCTGGGTGTATTCGAGCATCAGGTGCATGTCGTGGGTGATCATCACGACCGTGACGCCCTGGGCGTTCAGCCCCCGCAGGAACTCCATGATGTCGGTGTAGTGGCGGAAATCCTGGCCCGCCGTAGGCTCGTCCAGCAGGATAAGCTCCGGGTCCAGCGCCAGTACGCTGGCGATGGTGACACGCTTTTTCTGGCCGAAGCTCAGCGCCGACACCGGCCAGTTCCGGAAGGGATACAACCCGCAGATCTTGAGCGTCTGTTCCACCTTTTCCCGGATCTGCGCTTCGGTCAGGCCGGAGCGCTGCAGGCCCAGTGCCACTTCGTCGTAGATCATGGTCTTGGAGATCATCTGGTTGGGGTTCTGCATCACGTAGCCGATGTGCTGGGCACGGCGGCGGATGTTCTCCTCGGCCAGCGATTTTCCGTTGAGGAAGATCGCGCCCGCATCCGGCGTCTCGAAGCCGCAGATGAGCTTGGACAGCGTGGATTTGCCCGCGCCGTTCCGGCCCACGATGCTGACCATCTCCCCTTTGCCGATGGAGAAACGGACATTCTTCAGGGTCGCCTGCCCCTTCTGGTAGCCAAAGCACAGGTCCCGCACTTCCAGCAGCGGTTCCGGGGCCGGGGCAGCTTCCGGCTGCGGATAGGCGGTGAACCAGTTCCGCAGAGCCGTGGTGTCGGCTTCGTTCAAGACGAGGCTGTCCACATGCGAAGGGTGCTTTTCCGGGGTGATGTCCACGCCCGCATACCGCAGAGCGGTCAGGTAGAGCGGCTCCCGGATGCCGTTTTCGGTCAGCAGGGAGGTGGAAAGCAGCTCATCCGGGCGGAGGTCAGCCAGAATTCTGCCCTCATTCACGAGGACGATGCGGTCCACGCTCCGCCAGAGGACGTCCTCCAGCCGATGCTCGATGATGAGCACGGTGGTGTCGGTCTTTTTCTGGATCTCGTCGATGAGCTCCATGGTCTGCTTTCCGGTGGCCGGGTCTAGGTTGGCCAGCGGCTCGTCGAAGAGCAGGATCTTGACCTGATCCACCATAACGCCCGCCAGACTGACCCGCTGCTTCTGCCCGCCGGAAAGCTCATGCGGTGCATAGCCGAGGTGGTTCTCGATGCCCACCAGCTCCGCAGCGCGGCGGGTGATGGTGTGCATCTCCTCCTGCGGCATACAGCTGTTTTCCAGCGCAAAGGCGATGTCCTCGCCCACGGTCAGGCCAATGAACTGGCCATCCGGGTCCTGCAATACCGTGCCCACATGGGCCGACAGCTCAAAGATGCTGCTGTGCGGCGCATCCACGCCGTCCACGGTCAGGGTGCCGGTGCACACGCCGGGGTTCGAAAAGGGGTTCAGGCCGTTGATGCAGCCCGCCAGCGTGCTTTTGCCGCTGCCGGACGGGCCTGCGATGAGCACACGCTCCCCCGGATAGATGTCCAGGTCGATGCCGGTCAGCGTGGGACGCTTCTGGGCGCGGTACTGGAACGAGAAATCTCGGAACGAGATGATGGGTTCGTTACGTTCTGCCATGGGCAAATTACCTCAGCTGTTCAAACAAAAAGCCTTTCCTCCGGCGGATGGCCGAGGGAAAGGCTGCGGGTTCCATCCAGAGTCGCTCCGGCCGGGATCACTCCTGGTCGAGAGAGCCCTTCTTGGCGATGGTCCTGGTGTAAGCCAGCACCAGCAGGCCGCCCACCACCACAGCGGTGATGATGTTGGACACAGCGGCAAAGGCACCCTGCGCAAAGACCTTCTTGACCGGCTCGGCGTAGATCAGGATATCCAGCACCGGGGCCACCACGATCCAGGCCAGCAGATGGGCTGCAATGTTGGCGACCGTAAAGGCGGCCATCTTCTTTTTGCCAAACTCGCCCTCCTGCAGGTCCAGCTTTTTGGCGAACAGGCCCACCACAACGCCCACAAAGGCCGAAGCGATGACCCAGCTCCACCACGGGCTGCCGCCCCAGGACAGGTCGATCAGGGTGTGGCCGATGAAGCCGATCAGACCGCCGACCACCGGGCCGTACATCGCGGCCAGCAGGGCCAGAACGGCGTACTGCAGGCTGATGTTGGTGTTGGGCACCGGGCTGGGAATGGCCACGAACCGGCCCAGAACAAAGAACAGGGCTGCGCCGATGCCGACGGCGACCACTGGTTTGATGCTGTTGTTGTTTTTCATATTCTTTCGCTCCTCTTTTTTTGCACCGCAGTGTGCGGCATTTTTTTCAAGGCATTGTCAGTATACGACAAGCCGGGAACCCTTGTCAATGGACAAACAACTCTCTTTGCAGAAAAACCGCCGGTTTTGCCGTTTCAGCGGGAGCTTTGGGGCTGCGGCACCAGTTTGCAGACCAGCCGGACCATCACCGGCGTCAGCGGGAGCCACACCAGTGTGCACAGCAGGTTGAACAGGGTGTGGGCGTTGGCGATCTGCCGCGCCAGCACTTCCAGCTCCGGTCCCTTGGGCGAGACGGCCTCCACCAGTCTTGTCATCCAGGGCAGGGCCAGCAGGCAGACCACGCTGCCCGACAGGTTGAAGCAGCAGTGTGCTGCCGCCGTCCGCCGGGCATCCGTAGGCTGACCCACCGCCGCCAGCACCGCCGTGATGGTCGTGCCGATGTTGTCCCCCAGCAAAATGGGCAGGGCACCGGCCAGCCCCAGCACACTGTGGATGCCGTCCGGCCCGGCCTGCTGTGCGGCCCGCTGCAGCACCGCGATGGTGGCCGAACTGCTCTGCACCACCAGCGTCATCCCGGTGCCCAGCAGCAGCCCCAGCAGTGGCGTATGCCGCACCTGTGTCATCCAGCGGAGGAAGACCGGGTGTTCGGCCAGCGGAGCCATCGCGCCGGACAAAACTTCGATGCCGTCGAACAGCAGGCCGAACGAAAACACCGCCAGCCCCAGTTGCCGCGTCCGCTCCCGCCGGGCCAGCAGCCAGACCAGCACCCCCGCAAACAGGATGGGGAACCCCCAGTCCGCCAGCCGGAACGCCACCAGCTGGGCCGTCATGGTGGTGCCCACATTGGCCCCGAACACCACGGCCACGGCCTGCGGCAGCTCCATCAGCCCGGCGCTGACGAACCCGATGACCATCACCGTGGTGGCCGAGCTGCTCTGCAGCACCGCTGTGACCAGCAGCCCTGCCAGCGCCCCGGTGAGCGGTGTGCGGGTGATGCGGCGCAGGAATCCCCGCATCCGCTCCCCTGCCGCCTGCTGCAACGCCCGGCTCATGTTCTCCATCCCAAACAAAAACAGCGCCAGCCCACCGGCCAGCCCGAATGCCGCCCGAACGCCTTCCCCCATGTGTCGTCCTCCTCTCGGTGTGGATAACACAAAAATACTCGCCTTCCGGTGGGAAAGCGAGTACATTTTGCAAGGGAGCCGGTCATTTGTCCGTCCGGACGCAGCGCAGGGCATACCGCGCCTGTCCGCCTGTGGTGCAGGTGAACAGCTCTCTGCAGGTCTTGCTCTTTTTGGGGGCGTTCTTAGTTCTTGCCGGTCAGCTTGAAGGTGTTCAGGGTCTGGATGGTGGTCACGATGACATTGACGTTGTTGACGATGGAGCTGCCAGCAGAGAAGATGCGGGCGACGTAGTTGAACAGGGTGCCAACGTTCAGGAAGATCTTCCAGGCCTCGGTATCGGTGATTGAGCCACCGTTCAGGTAGACCATCTCGTTCTCGTCGATCTCGGCAAAAGCAGCGGGCATCTTGATTTCGTTCATAACAGGGATTCCTCTCTTTCAAACATTCGATTCGTTTTTGTGATTCAGCAATGCAGGCCGACTCAGCCGTGCATCGCAACCAGTGTCACGACCAGGACCGTCGTTCCGACGATCAGGATCTCGCCCAGGTGGTCCTCCAGCCGGAAGGTGCTGGCGGGCTGTTCGGCCGTCTCCGGCTCCGGCTTCGCGGTGGACTCGCCCGACACAGGCGTCCAGTGGGCATACAGGGTCTGCCCATCTTCCTGGAACTCGTACTCAGCCGGCTTGATCTTATCGCCGCCCACAAGGTCCGTATACCAGCCATCGAAGGTGTAGCCCTCCATGGTGGGGGTGGGCAGTCTGGAGATCCGATAGTTCTCCGTGCCATCCGAAGTTTTGATCCGGTAGACGAAGACGTACTCCGGGGTGCCGATGCCACCCTGCCGCTCCAGATAGATGGTGTAATAGTTGGGGTTGTCCGCAAATGCCAGCGGCGTCACGCAGCAGAACATTACCAGCGTCACCACACCGAGCATCAGCCGCTTCAGAAATTGCTTCATCGTTGCTGCCTCACTTTCCAGTCTTGCCGGTGCCGGGCAGACTTTCTCTATATAGGTTATACGATAAACACAGCATTTTGTCAATCGGAACTGCGCAATTTTCGCATTTTCATGTTTTCTGAAACCGCAGCCCCGCACCGTGCTGCGGCATCAGGGCGCTGTGAGCAGGGAAACCACGGCACCAGCGCAGGGTCTTCGGCAGAATGCCGCCTGCCAGGTGATGTGTTCCGGCTCCACCGGCTCAAAATAGCAGGAGGAACACGCCGCAGCCACACCTTCTGCCTCGTCTGCACTCCCGCGCACCGTGCAGAACACCGCCGTCGGGCCGTCGGCCCCGCCAATGACAGCGATGGCCGCATCCCCTTCCCCCTGCGGTTCCAGTCCATACTTCTTTTCCAACGCTGCCCGTTCGGGCGGCAGATTCCGGGGTCGGCGGCGCGGGTGGTCCCCCTCAGCGCAGTCGGAGAGGAAGAAATTTTCGGCAGCCGGGGTCAGGCGGTAGGTCATCATACAGAAGCAGTTGGGCCGCTCCCAGCCATCACAGTCCGGAAGTTCCAGCGTCTCCGACCGGACATCCAATGCAGTCAGCTGATAGGTCTGTGCGTTTCCCGGTTCGTGCAGCGTCACCGACCCGCCCACCGCAGGGGTCCGGAACCGTTCCGCCGGGTGTTGTTCCAGTTCCGCTTCCAGCCGCACCTCCAGGACACGGAAGCGCTTCGGGCAGCTCTTCCGGCTCCGGGTCGCCCAGGGGTAGCTTTCCCGCCAGAACTTCCAGACCGTCGTTTCATCCAGCCCATAATGCCGCAGGAACGCTGCGACTGTATCATCGCCGGCCATCTCTCCCGGAAGATAACCCGCCCCGCAGCCATCTCTGGAATGCAGCCGTATCCCATTCAGTTCCAGCTCCGCACAGAACCCCACATTCAACGGATTTTCCTGTTCCATCTGCTGTTCCTCGGCTCTGGTCAGGGTGCGGCTGCATTCGCCGTCTTCGGTCAGGCCCCATTTTTCCATATAGGCCCGCAGTTCTTCCTGCGGCACCTCCATCGCAAAGTCCACGACCAATCCCTGTCGGCACCGGTAGACCGCCGGGATGCGCCACTTGTACCCATGCCATTCAAATTCGCGGTCCACGCGCAGTTCCTCGCCGGGGTCGTTTCCCTCCTGTGTTCCCCAGAAATTTTTCCCAAAGCAGACCTTCCAGCGGCGGTGTTCGTGTCTCATGGCAGTTGTCCCCTTCCGTTTTTCTCTATTTTAACACCATTTCATCGGCCCCGCAATTTCTTTGCGAATTTTTGCCGGTTCTCAGCCGCCTGCCCCTACACAAACGGCGGCGGTTGTGCTATGATAAGGCTGAAAAATCGGTTTGGCACTGCCAACCCATGAAGAAGGTGTCGTTCATGTCTGATCTGCTTGAGACCCTGCGGCAGGAGGGCGTCGATCCCGCGCTGCTCGCCGCTGTGGAAGAATACCGCGCAGCCCACCCGCTGGCCGAGGCGCTGCGCCCCCGCATCCCGGTGTCGGCCTTTACCTATTATGGTAAGGACGTCTGGGAGCAGGCTCTGGCCGCGCTGCTCTGCGGCGAGAACCTGCTGCTGGCAGGCGGCAAGGCCACCGGCAAAAATGTGCTGGCCGAGAACCTCTCCGCCGCCTTCGGCCGCCCTGCGTGGGACATCTCGTTCCATGTGAACATGGACGCTGCCTCCCTCATCGGCATGGATACGTTTGAGGGCGGCGCAGTCAAGTTCCGGCCCGGCCCGGTCTACCGCTGCGCCCAGTGCGGCGGGTTTGGTGTGCTGGACGAGATCAACATGGCCAAAAACGAGGCGCTGGCCGTCCTCCACGCCGTGCTGGACTTCCGCCGCGCCATCGACGTGCCCGGCTATGAGCGTATCCCGCTGGCCGAGGAGACCCGCTTCATCGCCACCATGAACTACGGTTATGCGGGCACCCGTGAGCTGAACGAGGCGCTGACGTCCCGCTTTGTGGTCATCCAGATGCCCACCATCACACAGGACAACCTCGAAAAGCTGCTCCGTGCCCAGTTCCCCGACCTGCACGCAAACTATGTCCACCAGTTCGCCCTGCTCTTCCTCGACCTGCAAAAAAAGTGCGACAGCGCGGAGATCTCCACCAAGGCGCTCGATCTGCGCGGGATGCTGGATGCGCTGCGGCTGATCCGCCGGGGCGTCCCGGCCGGGGCCGCGCTGGATATGGGCATCACCAACAAAGCCTTTGATTCCTACGAGCAGGGGCTGATCCGGGACGTCATCGCCGCCCGCATCCCGGCGCAGCTCACTGCCGCAAAGCTGTTCCGCTGATGGAAGCGCAGAGCTACACCGCCGAACAGCGGCGCGCAGCCAATCAGGTCTGGGCGGCAGCCGGTGCCTATGGGTTTGAGCCGCTGTTCCTTGCACACAACACCGACGGCACGATCGATTTTTACATGAACTGCATCGTGGGCCTGGTGCACAAATATTACGGCGACGATCTCATCCGGAGCCTGTTCGGGCTTTGGGATGGCGACATCCGGGAGGCCGAACTCGACGACCTGACCTGGCTCTACCTCGAAAGCGCAGCCTATGCGCTGGAGCTGCCCCGCCGCCCGGTGCTGGCCGAGCTGCGCCGCGCCCATGCGGACTACTTTTTCGGCATCCAGTACAAGCTCTCCCGGCAGGAGTGGATGGCCAAAAACCAGCTCGTCTACACCATGCAGGCAGACCGCTGGCGCACCGTGCAGGGCCGCCGCCCGCCGGTGATGACCCCTTACGAAGCCGACCTTGCCGCCGCGCTGGCCCCGCAGACGCCGCCGGAACCGGCTGCGCTGAAACCGGCCCTGCTGGCCCTCTTTGCCCGCGCGAAGCTGTTTGACGGCACCGTGCACAAAAAGGCCGCGCTGCACCTGCATCTCGAAGGGCTTCTGGCTTCGCTCGCCACCAAAACGCTCCCCACCCAGATGATCAAGACTGACCGCGTCATGGTCGAGCATTCCAGCGCGGTGGATGCCGCAGGCAGCGGCGGGCTGACGGTGGACAAGCGGCTGGCCCGCATCACCCTCCGGCAGAACGCCGCCGAAGACCGCGCCTACATCGAGAGCTGTTTCGGGCGCTCCCTCTACCCGCCGGAACGGCTGCGCAAGGCCGAGCAGGAGCTTTGCACCGGCGATCATCTGGGGTGTCATCTCTGGTTCGCCGCCGGTGTCCCCAGTCCCGAACAGGCCCCCACCCCGGAAGCAAAGCATCTGGCCGAACAGGCGCAGCTGCAGGCCGACCGGAACCGCGCCTACTACGCCAAGAACCGGGAGCTTCACCGCAGCGTCGTGCTGCGGCTGACCGAGCAGATCCGCAACTGCATCCTCGTGCATCAGCAGCCCCATGCGCGGGTGGCCCGCAGCGGCAGTCTGGACCCCGTGCGAGTCTGGCGGGCCCCTGTGCTGGACGACGCCCGCGTCTTCCGCTGCGCTGAGGAGGAGAACCAGCCCGCTTTCACCGTAGACCTGCTGCTGGATGCGTCGGCCTCCCGCCTGCACTGTCAGGAGGTCATCGCGGCGCAGGGCGTCATCCTTGCCGAAAGCCTGACCGCCTGCGGCATCCCTGTGCGGGTCAGCTGCTTTTCCAGCCTGCGGGGCTACACGGTCCTGCGGGTGCTCAAAGGCTTTTCGGACAAGAACCTACAAAACATCCACCAGTATTTCGCCTCCGGCTGGAACCGCGACGGCCTGGCCCTGCGGGCTGCGGGCGACCTGTTGGACTTTGCGCCCGGCCCCGCGCCGCGTCATCTGCTCATCCTGCTGACGGACGCCTCCCCCAACGACAGCCGCCGTGTGCCGCCCTCTTCGGAAAACCCGCTGGGGCACGACTACGGCGGGGCTTTCGGTGTGGACGATGCCGCTGCCGAGGTGCGCACCCTTCGCCGCAAGGGGCTGCGGGTCTCCGCTGTCTTCATGGGCGAAGACCGCTCCATCCCCGATGCCGAGCGCATCTACGGCAAAGATCTGGCCCGCATCCGCGGCATGGATCAGCTGGCCCGCGCGGCCGGGCAGCTCATCCAGAACGAGATCCGCGAGCTGGGCGATTGACTCCTCGCACCGGAAGACCGGGACTGCATGTTTGCGGCCCCGGTCTTTTGGTTACAACCATAGTGTTTATCTCTTTCCCCAATGTGCAAAAATATTTTTGCAATCTTCAAACTTTTAGTTGTAATTTGTGACAACTTATGCTATAATACAGCCAGAAAAGAACGAATCAATGGTTGTACGAGGAAGGAGACCCGCTATGGATGCCAATCGTTACTTTGAGCAGATGCACCAGGTCATGTCCGCACAGAAGCGCGATTTCTCGTTGATTTTGAGCGTAAAGGTGCAGGATCTTGGCGGCGCGGATGCTTACATCGAGCTGCGCCGGAACGCATCCGGCCGCGCACGGGTCTTCTATTCCACCATGGGTCGCCGCAACCTCAACTTCCAGTTGTTCCGCAAAGGCTGGCAGTTGTGCCACAACGCATCCGGCGAGATGACCGGCCGTTTCCCAACCAAAGCGGACGCCTTGTTGGACGCAGCGGACTTTTCCGCCTGCATCCGGGACGATGCCTTTGACCCGGCCCGCACGGAATTTCTCGTGAACCAGCTCCGACTTCTTTCGGACACCTCCTGCCCTTCCCTGCCGCAGTCGGCCCGCGAAGGGGCACTCATCACCGTGGACAGCTTTGTGGGCCGCGGCGGGCACTGGTGCTATTGGAGCACGCAGGCTGCTGACTGCCTGCCTCTCGCTGCGCTGCTCTGCTGGCTGGGTGATTTTCTGGCTGGGAGCGAGCGCCGCACCCTGCAAAACTGCCCGCAGGCCATGGAGCTGGCCGCGCAGTGGCAGGCGGAGCTTTGCTCGCCCTTCACCCGCCCGGCGGACACTGTCCGTTCTCCTGCCCAGCGCCCGGCCCCGCGCCGCGCCGCCCCTGCCGCGCAAAACCCCCACTGGCAGAGCATTCTGGCGGTGCTGGCCACCGTATGACAATCGTGCCCCGCCCTCTGGTTTTCCAGAGGGCGGGGCACTTGTTCAATATTCGATTCCCTGCCGGGCGGCGATGCCCTTCTGGTAGGGGTGGCGGCAGCACTTCATCTCGGTGCTGTAATCCGCCGCATCCAGCATCCACTGCGGCGCAGCGTGTGCCGTCAGAACGCATTCCTGCTCATCCGGCCGGTACAGAACCGCCGATTGCAACAGCTCTTTGTCCACCATATCCAGTTCCCATGCGGAACCGGCCTCGTCCAGAAGAAGCAGATCGGCCGGCTGGGCCATGGCAGCCCGGAGGTTCTCATTTTGCAACGCCCGCGTAGCCGCCTTTTCGGCGTCGTTCATCTGGAAGACGAACTTTTGCCCGGCCTTGCCGCGGTAGACTTTGGCCCCCAGCTGCTCCAGCAGCGGGATCTCGCCGCTTTTGCCGCCCTTCAGGAACTGCACGATGACCACACGCTTTCCGCTGCCCAATGCACGCAGCGCGAGACCCATGGCGGCTGTGGTCTTGCCCTTTCCATCGCCCCAATAGAGATGCAGCAATCCGCGCTCCATCATGAGTTTTCCTCCGTGTACTGGACGGTTTTCACCACGTGCAGGATGTGTTCCACCTTCCAGTCGCAGGCGTCCAGCACATAGCCGCCTGCATTGGGGCCACACCATGCGTGGAAGGTCTTGTGCGGCACCGCGAACCGCTCCATTGCGGCCATCTGGGTGCCGCCGTGCGCCACGATGACCAGCCGCTCCTCGCCGTCGGCAAGTGCCTTGTCCACCAGAGCGGCAAACGCCGCGCAGACGCGGTCACAGAAATCGCTCTTCCGCCCCCCGTCCGGGTGAGCGCTGGCTTCGTTCTGCCGGACCCACTCCAGATACTCCGGGTCCTGCTCCACACGGACGAACTTCTGCCCCTCGAACCGGCCGAAGTTCATCTCCTTCAGCCCCTCCACCGGCACCAGTTTTGCGTCCGGAAAGAGGATTTTTGCCGTCTGCGACGTGCGCTGCAGCGGCGTCACGTAGACGACCTCCGGGGAAAAGTCCGCCCGCCGCAGCTGGGCCGCGCTTTCGGGCGAAAGCGGGATGTCCCGCTGGCCCTGATACCGTTTCTGGGCGTTGTATTCAGTTCTGCCATGGCGCAGCAGATAGATCCACATGGTGTTGTCTCCTTTTTTCATCCTTTTGCCGCCCCATTATAGCCGATTTCCGCAAAAGATACAAGCCGCCCACGGTTCATTCTTCCCGTGCGCCTTTTGTCAAGCGTAAAAAAGCACCCGCCGCAGGATGTGCAGCAGGTGCCGGAAATTTGACCGTTCTTATTCGTACAGGGGGAACGCCTTGGTGAGTGCCAGAACGCGGGCGGAGATGTCGTCCCGCTTCTCGTCATAGTGCCAGATGCAGTCGGCAATGCAGTCGGCGATGATCTTCATCTCTGCCGGGCCCATGCCGCGCGTCGTGACGGCAGGGGTGCCCAGACGGACGCCGGAGGTCACGAGGGGGCTGCGGGTCTCGCCGGGCACGGTGTTCTTGTTGGCCGTGATGTGCACACTGTCGAGGCGGGCTTCCAGCTCCTTGCCGGTGCACTCCTCCTCCCGCAGATCGAGGAGCATCAGGTGGTTGTCGGTGCCGCCGGACACCAGCTTCACGCCGCGGGCCTGCAGCTCAGCCGCCATGGCCTGTGCATTCTCCACGATCTTGCGCGCATATTCCTTGAATTCCGGCTTCAGTGCCTCCCCGAAGCAGACGGCCTTTGCCGCGATGACATGCTCCAGCGGGCCGCCCTGGGTGCCGGGGAAGACGGCGGAATTGATCCGCTTGGCCAGCACCGCGTTGTTGGTCAGGATCAGGCCGCCGCGCGGGCCGCGCAGGGTCTTGTGGGTCGTGGTGGTCACAACGTCTGCATAGGGCACCGGGCTCTGGTGATAGCCGCCCGCCACCAGACCGGCGATGTGGGCCATATCGACCATCAGGTAAGCGCCATAGCCGTGGGCGATCTCGGCCAGCTTTTCAAAGTCGATGGCGCGGGGGTAAGCCGACGCGCCCGCCACGATGAGCTTCGGGCGCACCGTTTTGACCTGCTTTTCCAGCGCCGCATAGTCGATGACGCCGTCCTCGTTGACGCCGTAGGAAACGAAGTGGTAGTTCTTGCCGGACATGTTCACCGGCGAGCCGTGGGTCAGGTGGCCACCCTGCGACAGGTCCATGCCCATGACGGTATCGCCGACGTCCAACAGTGCAAAGTAGACGGCCAGGTTGGCCTGTGCACCGGAGTGCGGCTGCACGTTGGCATACTTGGCCCCAAACAGCTTGCAGGCGCGCTGAATGGCGATGTTCTCGACCTCATCCACATAGGCACAGCCGCCGTAATAGCGCTTGCCCGGCAGACCCTCGGCATACTTGTTGGTCAGCACCGTGCCCATCGCAGCCATCACGGCAGGCGAAACGATGTTCTCGCTGGCGATCAGCTCGATGTTCTCCCGCTGGCGGGTCAGCTCGCGGCCCATCGCCGCAGCCAGCTCCGGGTCAGCCTTGCCCACCAGACCGATGGTATCCAACATTTCATCGTACATTTTTACTACCCCTCTCTGACAGATCGTTCTGGGCGGAGCGGCTCCGAAGTGAGCCTTGCTCCCCTCTTCTTTATGATAACAAAATCAGCCCTGATACGCAACCATATTTTCGCCTAAACCCTTGCTTTTTTTGCGGCCAGCGTTTATTATATCTGTATAAAAATCCGTTCCCGCGTTTGTGCAGCTTTTCAGAATCAGCCTGCACAAACTCCGGTGGAAACGAGGGAGGAAACCGCAGATGGATCATTCCCTGCAAAAAGCAGCCCAGCGCAAAGCGGGCATTGCCGCACGGCGGGCACTTTCCGCCGCCGCACGTTCTGCCGCAGACGCCGCGCTGTGCCGCCGCATCGCAGCACTGAACTGTTTCCAAAATGCCCGGACGCTCCTTGCCTATGCCGCCTTCGGCGGGGAGGCAGACCTGTCCGCTTTGCTGGCGGAGGCCGTGCGGCAGGGCAAGACCGTCGCCTATCCCATCTGCGGCGCGGACTTCACCCTGACGGCCGCTGTGCCCGGCCCGGACGGCTGGGAGGTGGGTGCATACGGCATCCGGACCCCCATCCTGGAGCGGGCGCAGCTGCTCCCGCCCGAAGCGCTCGACCTGGTGCTGGTGCCCTGCACGGCCTTTGATGCCGCCTGCCGCCGCGTCGGGATGGGAAAAGGCTACTATGACCGCTACCTGCCCCGCTGCCGGAACGCTGTACTGCTCGGCACCGCCTTCGAAGCGCAGCGGGTGGAGCAGGCGGCTGTGGACGCGCACGACCAGCAGCTGGACGGATTTGCAACAGAGGAGGGGATCTATCGTGGAACTGATGAATTTGAGCTGTGAGGCGTTTTTAGAAGACCTTGCCGGCAGCGCCCCGGCACCGGGCGGCGGCGGGGCTGCAGCTCTGGTGGGTGCCGCCGGTGCCGCCCTTGGCAATATGGTCGGCAGCCTGACCGTCGGCAAGAAAAAATATGCCGCTGTGGAGGCGGACATCCTTGTCCTGAACCGCCGTGCCGCCGCCCTCCGCAAGCGGCTGGAAGGGCTGGTACAGGCCGACGCCGACGCCTTTACACCGCTGGCCGCAGCCTACAAGCTGCCCAAAGAGACCCCGGAGCAGCAGGCCCACAAAGCCGCAGTTCTTGAGGCCGCGCTGGAAGGGGCCTGTGCTGTGCCGCTGGAGATCATGTCCGCCTGCTGTGAGGGCATTGCGCTGGCGGCGGAATACGCCGAAAAAGGCAGTGTGATGGCCGTATCGGATGCCGGGTGCGCCGCACTGTTCTGCAAGGCCGCCCTGCAGGCCGCCGGGCTCAATGTCTCCATCAACACCCGGCTGATGGCCGACAAAGCCCACGCCGCCGCCCTGAATGCACAGGCCGACGCCATGCTGGCGGAGTTTGTGCCGCAGGCCGACCAGATCTACGAGAAACTCACACATTCATTGAGGGGGTAATTCTGATGGCAACGATTTTGAAGGGCGCGCCCGTTGTGGCCGCCATGAACGAAGCAAACGCCGCCCGCTGTGCTGCAATGCAGAAAAAGGGCATCGTGCCCACGCTGGCCGTGGTGCGCGTGGGTGCCCGCCCGGACGACCTTTCCTACGAAAAAGGCGTCCTGACCCGCTGCGGCAAGGTGGGCGTCGCCGTAAAGCAGTTCCTTCTGCCCGAAGATGCTGCACAGGATGCGCTTCTGGAGGTCATCCGGAAGGTCAACGCGGACCCGTCCATCCACGGCTGTCTACTCTTCCGCCCTCTGCCCAAGCAATTCGATGACCGCGCTGTCCGCGCAGCGCTGGCCCCGGAAAAGGACATCGACGGCATCACGGACGGTTCGCTGGCCGGTGTGTTCACCAACACCGCCATCGGCTACCCGCCCTGCACCGCGCAGGCCTGTCTGGAGATCCTGAAGTATTATCAGGTGCCGCTCTCCGGCCGACGGGCCGTGGTCGTGGGCCGCAGCCTCGTGGTCGGCAAGCCCGCCGCCATGATGCTGGACCGTGAAAACGCCACGGTGACGCTCTGCAATTCCCGCACCCAGGACCTGCCCGCCCTCTGCAAAGAGGCCGACATCGTGGTCGTTGCCATGGGGCGGCAGGGCTTCATCGGCAGCGACTGCCTGCGCGAAGGCCAGGTCGTGGTCGATGTGGGCATCCATGTCAACGCAGAGGGCAAGCTCTGCGGCGACGTCCGCTTTGACGAGGCAGAACCCCTCGTCGAGGCCATTACCCCGGTACCCGGCGGCGTGGGCACCGTGACCACCTCCGTGCTGGTCGGCCATGTGGTGGATGCCGCAGAAAAAACGCTGTAACAAACGATAGCAATTCAACTTTTTATAGCAGTTTGCGTTTTTAATGCACAAGCAACACCCGCAAACTGCATATCGCAAAGATGCCGTTTGAATGTTGCACTCATTTCTTGACTTGCGATAAAATTTGCGATAAACGATTTTTTGAAGGAATACAATCATGTCGAAAGATGAATATTTGATCACAGATCCACCCCTT
>ULWD01010632.1_pt1 | contig 14562 bp, 10 predicted proteins | sample 1960011 | NCBI WGS metagenome assembly ULWD01 (sample SAMEA4835803, study PRJEB28245) | human gut metagenome | biome: gut microbiome; material: fecal sample | place: Denmark | collected 2008 | reverse complement strand
GAGGATGAGATCTTCATCTCCGACGGTGCCAAGAGCGACCTGGCCAACGTGCTGGGCCTGTTCGATGTGGACAATACCGTTCTGGTGCCGGACCCCGTCTACCCCACCTACGTGGACGACAACGTGACCGACGGCCGCAGGATCATCTACGGCCGCACCAGCCAGGAGAACGGCTTCCTGGGGATGCCCGATGAGAATGTGAAGGCAGACATCATCTATATTTGCAGCCCCAACAACCCCACCGGCGCCGCTTACACCCGCGAGCAGCTCAAGGAGTGGGTGGCCTATGCCCGCAAGAACAACGCCGTCATCCTCTACGATGCCGCCTACGAGTGCTTCATCACCGACGAGCACCTGGCCCGCAGCATCTTCGAGATCGAGGGTGCCCGCGAATGCGCCATCGAGATCTGCTCCTTCTCCAAAATCGCAGGCTTCACCGGCACTCGCTGCGGCTACACCATCGTGCCCAAGGAGCTGGAGCGCGAGGGCATGAACCTGAATAAGCTCTGGCTGCGCCGTCAGACCACCAAGTTCAACGGTGTGCCCTACATCGTGCAGCGCGCCGCTGCCGCCGTCTTTACCGAGAGCGGCATGGCCGAGATCCAGCAGAACCTCGACTACTACCGCCAGAACGCCAAGGTCATCGCCGATGCGTTGGACGCATGCGGCGTGTGGTACTGCGGCGGCAAGAACAGCCCCTACATCTGGCTGCGCTGCCCCGGCAGCATGAAGAGCTGGGAGTTCTTCGACTGGCTGCTGGAGAACTGCGGCGTCGTCGGCACCCCCGGCGTCGGCTTCGGTGCATGCGGCGAGGGCTACTTCCGCCTGACCGCCTTCGGCGATGCGGAGAAGACCAAGACCGCCGCCGAGCGCATCCAGACCGCCATCCAGGCCCTGTAATTTCAGCAAGCAAAAAGGCGATGCAGTTTTTGTACGACTGCATCGCCTTTTCTGTTTTTTCCGGTCCGGTCTTATTTCCGGCTCGTCAGCCGGTTCAGCAGCATCACCGCCAGGACCAGCACACCGATGACGAGGATGATGCCGACCATTCCGATCACCATGATGGGCAGAGTGGTCATCCACGAAGAAAGATGAAGCATAAACACACCTCCGTTAAGCCATCAGAGTCAGGATCAGGCCGCCTGCAATGACGGACGCGATCTGCCCCGAAACGTTGACGCTGATGGAGTACATCAGCAGGAAATTCTGGTTGTCCTCTTCCAGGCCCATCTTGTTGACGACGCGGCCGCTCATGGGGAAGGCCGAGATGCCGGCAGCGCCGATCATCGGGTTCAGCTTTTTGCCCTCCGGCAGGAAGAGGTTCAGCAGCTTAGCAAACAGCACACCGCCTGCGGTATCGAAGACAAAGGCCACCAGACCCAGTGCGAGGATCAGCAGGGTGTCGGGCCGGACGAACTTGTCTGCGGTCATCTGCCCGGCCACGGTCAGGCCCAGCACGATGGTGATGAGGTTTGCCAGCACATTCTGCGCCGTTTCACTCAGCACATTCAGCACACCGCACTCCCGCAGCAGGTTGCCGAACATCAGGAAGCCCACCAGCGCCACGCTGGCCGGAGCCACCATGCCCGCGATGATGGTCACAACGATCGGGAACAGGATCTTGGTCAGCTGGGAGACGCTGCCCTTCTCGTAGGACATCCGAATGCGGCGCTCTTTCCGGGTGGTCAGCAGCTTGATGACCGGCGGCTGCACGATGGGCACCAGCGCCATGTAGCTGTAGGCAGCCACCATGATGGCACCGAGGTACTGGGAGTTGAGGGTGTTGGCCACGAAAATGGCGGTGGGGCCGTCGGCTGCACCGATCACGGCGATGGACGCGGCATCCTTCAGGTCAAAGAAGAAGCCCGCCAGGAACAGCGTGAAAAAGATGCCGAACTGTGCTGCCGCACCAAAGAGCATGAGCCACGGCTTTTCCAGCAGGGGGCCAAAGTCGATCATGGCGCCGATGCCGATGAAGAGCAGCAGCGGGAACAGCTCGTTGGACATACCCGCCTCAAACAGGGCCGAAATGGGGCCGACGGTCTCCCCCTGGGTGATGGCACCCGACAGGGGCAGGTTGACCAGAATGGCACCAAAGCCCATGGGCAGCAGCAGGCTCGGCTCCATCTTTTTTGCGATGGCAAGGTAGATGAGCAGCGCACCGATGCCCCACATCACCACCATCTGCCAGGTCAGATTCCCGAAATTGGAAAAGAGCCCGGCGAACGTGTTCAGAAAGTTCATAGTTTTACCTCCTCGTGTTCCGGTGCCAAAGGCAAGAAAAAAGAGACTCCTGCCACAGCACCCTGTCTGTGACAAAAGTCTCAAGCGAACACATGACATCGGGCATTTCTGCCGTGATGACGCTGCCATGCAGCACCCCGCAGACCCTGCGGAGCGCCCTTTACTCCCTTTTATCGGGTCTTATTAAATCAGGCTGCGTCCCCACTGTCAAGAGGTTTTCCGGATTCTTTGCCAAATTTTGCTTCAGCGCTCGAACGTCGTGCTCAGGGTCGTGGCCCAGTGCTGGCCGGGGGCGAGGCAGGCGGCGGCAGCGCGTTCGGTCCAGGCCTGCGGATCGTTCTCGGCGCCGGGCAGGGACTGCCACGGCTCGATGCAGACGAAGCGGACCGGCTTTGCCGGGGCCGACCAGATGAGGGAATACGGGTAGCCCTCGACGTTGCAGACGATGTGGCGGCCGGTGTCCTTTTCGTAGATGCCCAGCGTCCTGGTGCGCAGGCCCGCCATGCAGAAGCTGTCGTTGGCGAAGAGGTCGTCCGTGAGCGGGATGGCGGAGACGTTCTTCCACCGGTAACCGCACCTGCCGGTCAGCAGGCCGTTGGGGTAAGCATCCAAAATCATCGGGCTTTCGGGCTGGTCGAAGCGGAACTCATAATCGGTGGTGGTGTGGTCGGCATCAAAGGGGATGCGGAAGGCCGGGTGGTAGCCGATGCCGAAGCGCAGCTCCTCTGCGGCGGTTTCGGGGTTCGCGACCGTCAGGGTGTGGTGGACGGTCTTCCCCTCCAGCCGGAAAGTGCTGGTGAGGACAAAATCGAAGGGGAAGCGCTCGGCCTTGATCGCATCGTCCGAGCGCAGTTCCAGCTCGATGGTGTCGCCCTCGGCGCGGAGCAGGGTGTGCTCCAGATCCCGCGCAAAGCCGTGCTGGCCGCCCTTATAGGTCTTGCCGTCATGGGTGAAGGTGCCGCCGGGCAGTTTGCCCGTCCAGGGGAAGAGGATGGGCGCATGACGCTTCCAGACCGCCGGGTCGGCCTGCCAGAGCAGCTCTTCGCCCGCTGCATTCTTCAGGCTGACGGCCTCCGCGCCAAGGGTGTCCACGGTCAGCGTCAGAAATTCGTTGTGGATGGTTGCCTGCATGATTCGTTCTCCTTTTTCATTGTTATCGGTTGACGATGTGCTCGCCGTTTCCGTCCAGGAAGGTGCGCAGGTTCCGGGTGGTGATGTCCATCAGGTTCTGCAGCGCTTCCTTTGTCGTCCATGCAATGTGCGGGGTGAGGAGGGCGTGGGGTTCCTTCCGGAGCGGGCTGTCCGCCGGGAGGGGTTCGGTGGCAAAGGCGTCGGCCCCGTAAAAGCCCAGCTGCCCGCTGCGGAGCGCCGCCGTGACCGCTGCTTCGTCCACAAGGGCACCGCGCGCGGTGTTCAGCAGGATGGCACCGGGCTTCATCTGCGCCAGTGCCTCCGCACCAATGAGCCCCCGCGTCTGGGGCGTGGCCGGGCAGTGAAGGCTGAGGACGTCGCTCTCCTTTAGCAGGTCGGCAAACGCTACGAATTCCACACCGTCGGCGGCATATTCCGGCCGGACGGTCCGGGTGCAGACGAGCACCCGCATCCCGAATGCTCTGGCGATGCGGGCCGTCTGCCGCCCGATGCTGCCGTAGCCGTAGATGCCGAAGGTCTTGCCGTACAGCTCCATCTGGGGCAGCAGGCCGTAGCCTGCCGGGATGTCCAGCTGCCACAGGCCGTCCTTGACGGCGCGGTCATACCGCTCGGCACACTGGACGATGGCCAGCAGCAGGCTGAAGGTCATCTGCGCCACGCTGTAGGTCGAGTAGCCGGGCACATTCGCCACAGCCACGCCATGGCGGCGGCAGGCGTCCAGGTCCAGATTGTCGGTGCCGGTGGCGATGATGCCCACGAACTTCAGGTTCGGGCACTGGGCCAGGATGGCTTCATCTATCCGGCATTTGTTGAGAAAGACGACCTCGGCATCCCCGATGCGGGGCGCGATCTCCTCGTAGGCCGTGCGGACGTAGCTGGTGGTATCCGGAATGAGGGCCTTGACCCCCGACCAGTCGAGGTCGCCCTCGTGCATGACATAGCGTTCCAGAATGACGGCTTTCATCGCTTCTCCTCCAATTCCACGTCCTCGCGGAGCACCTGCCCGATGGGCTGGGCGATGCACAGGTCTGCGCTTTCGTCCGCCGGGGTGGGCTGCATGTTGATGACGACGAGATGCCGGCCCCGGAAATACCGCAGCAGCCCCGCCGCCGGGTAGACCACCAGGCTGGTGCCGCCCACGATGAGGGTATCGGCCCGGCGGATGGCCTGCACGGCCCCGGAGACGACCTCGTCGTCCAGCCCTTCTTCGTAAAGGACCACATCCGGCTTGACGATGCCGCCGCAGTCCGGGCAGCGGGGCACACCGGTGCTGTTGGCGATGAAGTCGATGTCGTAGAACTTGCCGCATCCGGTGCAGTAGTTGCGCAGGGTGCTGCCGTGCAGCTCATAGACGGTCTTGGACCCCGCCGCCTGGTGCAGGCCGTCGATGTTCTGGGTGACGACCGCTTTCAGCCTGCCCTCGCGTTCGAGTTTGGCCAGCCGCAGATGGGCTGCATTGGGCCTTGCCCCTTTCACGATGAGCTTATCGCGGTAAAAACGGTAAAATTCCTCTGGATTTTGTTCCCAGAAGGTGTGGCTCAGGATGGTTTCGGGCGGGTAATCGTATTTCTGATGATACAGCCCGTCCACGCTCCGGAAATCCGGGATGCCGCTCTCCGTGGAGACGCCCGCACCGCCGAAGAAGACGATGCTGTCGCTCTCCTGGATGATCTTTTCCAGCGCAGGAACCATAACAAAAAACGCCCCTTTCCAGCAGATTTGGTTACACGTCCAGTATAACACAAATCCGGCGGAAAGGAAGCGTTTCTTTTGGTTCTCTGGTTCAGCGGCCGTTCTCGGCAAACAGGGTGCCGAGGGCCGCAAAGAGGTCGTGCGGGAGCATCCCGGCTTCGCCGTGCACGGCGGCGGCGCGGTCGGCAGCGGCCCCGTGGAGGTAGACCGCACAGACGGCGGCCTCAAAGGCAGGCAGCCCGCAGGCCAGCAGGGCGCTGGTCATACCGGCCAGCACATCGCCGCTGCCCCCGCGCGACAGGCCGGGGTTGCCGGTGGGGTTCACCCGGCACCGGCCATCCGGGGCCGCGATGACCGTCTGCGCCCCCTTGAGCACGACCACGGCGTTCCATGCTCTGGCAAACCGCAGGGCGGTGCCCTCCCGGTCGGCGTGGATGGCCGCAGCGGACAGCCCGGTCAGCCGGGCCATCTCGCCGGGGTGGGGTGTTAAAATCAATTCACCCTTCGGATGAAGCGTTTTTCCAGCTTGCAGCAGGTCAGCGGCAGCATTCAGGCCGTCGGCGTCCAGCACGGCACTGCCCGCAAAACCGGGCAGGAGCGTTTGCACCAGCGTCCGGGTCTCGGCAGCGCGGGCCGCGCTCTGGGCCGTGTAGCCCAGCCCCGGCCCCAGCAGAAGGACGGTCGCCTTCTGGCGCTGGATGCGGGGGATACTCTCCGGCGCGATGCCCCCTTCGGCCCCGGCCTCGCAGGGGCAGAGGCAGCACTCCGGCAGGCGGGCAGACACCGCCGCCAGCACCGGTTCCACGCTGGCCAGCGTGACGATGCCCGCACCGGTGCGCAGAGCGCCCTCCACCGCCAGCGCTGCCGCGCCCCGGTAGCTGGCGCTGCCTGCCACGGCCAGCACAGCCCCGAAGGTGCCCTTATGGCTGTCCCGCGGGCGGGGGCGAAGACACGTCCAAACATACGCGACATCTGTTTTCATAAGGTCTACACCTCTCCCTGCAAATAGTTCCGGATCTCCTTCTCGACCTCCTGCACTTCCTGATGGAACATGCGAGCCGAGACGCGGAGGGCACCGTGGCCCAGAATGATGATCTGTTCCATGCCGTCGGAGGTGGCCACGCGGACCCGCCGCCCCTTGCCGATCTCGTGGGTGACATGCTCGATGAACATATCCGCCGTCTCGGCCTCCTTGGTGTAGACGACGTGGATGTTGTGATATTGCTCGATGACGCCGGGGCTGCCCGGCACACGGTAGGCATCGAACACGAGGATGAGTACACACTTTTTGAACCCCTGATAGTTGCACAGGATGTCCATCAACTTCTTGCGGGCGGCATCAAGGCTCTGTTTGGAGAGCTCGTTCAGCTCATCCCACGCAAAGATGATGTTGTAGCCATCCACCAGCAGGTATTCGGGCGCGATCTCCCACTGCTCGGCGTCAAAATCCGGGCGCTCGGTCTTCCGGGTCGGGCGGAATGCGGCCAGCGGGTCCCGCTTGATGGGGCCATAGGTCTGCTCAAAGATCTTCAGCAGCTCGGCGTCCTCTTCCAGCGTGGCGCGGTAGGCAGCCATCCGGCGGGGCCGGGTGGCGGCCTCTTCCGCCGGGCGGGCGGTCCTACCCCAGCCGCTGTCCACGTGCATGTGGCTGCGCACCTGTTCCCAGGGCACCACGAACCCGGCCCCATGGGAGCAGAAGACCGAATCCGCCGGGTTGTCGAGGTCACGTTCCGGCTCGTAGCCAATGGCCGCCAGCACCTCGTCGGTGTTGTGGCAGGGGCGGTAGCCGTCCAGCGTCAGACTCAGGTGCCCCCGGCCCCGCGTGTAGCCCACCACATCCATCGGGTAGCTGCGCATCGTGGAGGCCGGGGCTGTGCCGGTCAGGGTGGCCGTCTGGCCATCCGGAGCCGTCTGGGGCGGGTCGAAGCTGCCGCCCATCTGCTGGATGTCGTTCATCGCACGGCCCACATTCTCGGCCGGAAGTTCCAGCCGGAAGGCGTACCACGGCTCCAGCAGCTGCACTTTGTGGATCTGCGCGGCCATCATCAGGCCCTGCCGCACCGCGCGGTAGGTCGCCTGCCGGAAGTCGCCGCCCTCGGTGTGCTTCAGGTGGGCGCGGCCCGCGATGAGGGTGATCTTCATATCGGTCAGCGGGGCACCGGCCAGCACACCAAGGTGCTGTTTTTCTTCGAGATGGGTCAGCACCAGACGCTGCCAGTTCTTATCCAGCACCTCTTCGCGGCAGTCGGCCGCAAACTGCATCCCGCTGCCGCGGGGCAGAGGTTCCAGCTTGAGGTGGACTTCGGCATAGTGGCGGAGCGGCTCATAGTGGCCCACGCCCTCGATGGCCTCGGTGATCGTCTCCTTATATAAAATACCGCCGGGGCCGAAACACACCTCCAGCCCATAGCGCTCTGCCAGCAGGCTCCGGAGTACCTCCAGCTGGATCTCGCCCATGAGCTGGACGTGGATCTCGCCCAGCGTCTCGTTCCAGACGACGTGGAGCTGGGGTTCCTCTTCTTCCAGCCGGTGGAGCTTGCCGAGAGCTGCGTGGACGTCGGCCCCCTCCGGCAGAAGCACCTGATAGCTCAGCACCGGCTCCAGGACCGGCAGGTCGCCGTCCCGCTCTGCGCCCAGACCCTCGCCGGGGCGGGCTTTGGTCAGGCCGGTGACGGCGCAGACCTGCCCCGGCCCGATGTGCTCGGCCAGCGTATACTTGGCACCGGAGTAGAGGCGGAGCTGGTTGGCCTTTTCGGCCCAGGGCTCCCCGTCCACTTCGCCGGTGAGCTGGGCCTTGACCTTCAGTTCGCCGCCGGTCACGCGCAGCCAGGTCAGCCGGGCCCCCTGCTCATCCTGCGAGATCTTGAACACCCGTGCACCGAAAGCTTCCAGCGCGGGAGCCGGGCGGGTGAAGCGGTCCAGCCCGGCCAGAAGCTCGTCCACACCCTCCAGCCGGAGCGCTGCGCCGAACCAGCACGGAAAGACATGCCGCCGGGCAATGGCCGGGAGAATGTCGGCATCGGTCAGCTCCCCTTTGTCAAGGACGGTTTCCATCAGCCGCTCGTCGCAGAGGGCCAGCGCTTCGTCGCGGGCGGACGCATCGGCCCCGAAATCCACAAAGCCGTCCCCCAGCCGATGGTTGAGCTGTTCCAGCAGCGCCTCCCGGCCGGGGCCGGGCAGGTCCATCTTATTGAGGAAAACGAAGGTCGGGATGTGATACCGCCGCAGCAGACGCCAGAGCGTTTCGGTGTGGCTCTGGACGCCGTCGGTGCCGCTGATGACCAGCACTGCATAATCGAGCACCTGCAGGGTGCGCTCGGTCTCGGTGGAAAAGTCCACATGGCCGGGGGTATCCAGCAGGGTGAAGTCGGTGTTTCCTGCCGTCAGCAGGGCCTGTTTGGAAAAGATGGTGATGCCGCGCGCCTTTTCCAGCGCGTCGGTGTCGAGAAAGGCGTCCTTGTGGTCCACGCGGCCCAGTTTCCGGATGGCACCGGCGCGGTAGAGCATGGCTTCGGAAAGGGTGGTCTTGCCGGAGTCCACATGGGCGAGGATGCCCACCACCAGCTGCTTGTGCGGGTTCTCCATGGTCTGCATCCTTCCTTATAAAAAGCTGATGCAGAGTGCCACCACCACCAGCGGCACCCCCAGCACCAGATTGGAGAGCATACTGCAATAGGTACGCTCCTCCGGCTCCAGCTCCTCAAAGGAGACGATCTTCTCGTCGGCATAGTCCATGATGGAGCGGGTGGCGTGGAACTTTTTCTGCGGCTTGATCCCCTTGAACTCTTCGAGCAGATGGTGGATGGTCAGGCCGTCCAGCCGCATATAGTCCACCCACGCCCAAATGAGCAGCACCACGCCGCACAGAAAGCCCGGTGCCTCCCACATGGAGAAGGTGCCGTCGCTGACATACCGCTCCCACAGCAGCATCAGCACGGCCACGATGGAAGTGCGGGTCACAGTTTTATATAAGATGGGATGAAGCATATAGCCTTTGTACATCGCGCGTAGTTTTTTCATGGTTTGCTCCTTATTCCGATACAGATACATTTTATTGTAGCATGTTTTTATGAAAAAAGATAGCAGAATCGTCCGTGGTAAAAAAACAGTCTACTTTTTTCTTTGGAAGCCTGCCGCTTCCCGCGGCCACCCGGCGCTTTGGATTCTTTTGTATTTTTCTGCTGCCGCTTTTCATGCAAAAGCGGCTGTCACCCTTTTGTTTCCAATTCATTGCTTTAATCCATTGACTTCTTTTCAATACAGTGCTAAAATATCCGAAGTGCGACTTTTGCCCTTCCTGTGCATTTTTTCGTGGAGGACAGGCCACACTCGTTCAGGAATAGGAAAAAACAGCGCAGGCAGACCGCCTGTGCCAGAGATCTGGGAGGATCCATCCATGAGTATCAATTTTGAGTCTCACAAGCTCGACCGCCGCAGCTTCCTCAAGGGCGCAGGCATGGTCGGCGCAGCCAGCCTGCTGGCCGCATGCGGCGGCAAGTCCGACAACGGCAGCAGCGCTGCTTCCACCAGCGGTGCCGCAGCCCCCAACACCACCGGTGCCACCCCGCTGAAGGAGTTCATCTCCTTTGAGAGCGGCAACCGCGAGCTGGAGAGCTGGAACATGCTGTACACCCAGCAGGCTTCCGACGCCAACGTCATCACCAACCTGTGGGACGGCCTGCTGAGCTTTGACTGCTACGGCAAGGTCGTGCCCGCCATCGCTTCCAGCTGGGAGCACAACGACGATTCCACCGTCTGGACCTTCCACCTGCGCGATGACGTCGATTGGGTCGATGCCAACGGCGAGGTGAAGGACCACCTGACCAGCAAGGACTTCCTGGTCGGCTTCGAGTGGGTCATGAACTCCTACAAGAATGAGGCCAACAACACCTCCATGCCCAACGATACCGTCGTGGGCGCTGCCGATTACTACGAGCAGACCAAGGCAGCCGGCGACGCTGCCGCCGACATGACCTATGAGGACATGCTGGCGGCCGGTGTCGGCATCGAGGCTCCCGATGACTACACTCTGGTCTTCACCTGCAAGGATCCCTGCCCGTACTTCGACACCGTGGCGGCTTACAACAGCTTCTACCCCGTCGCTCCCGCCCTGCTCGACGAGCTGGGCATCGAGGGCTTCCGCGGCTGCGACAATACTACCATGTGGTACAATGGCCCGTACGTCGTCGAGGAGTATATCCAGGGCAACACCAAGAGCTATATCCCCAACCCCAGCTACTACGATGCAGCCAACGTCAGCCGCTTTGAGCGCCTGACCATCACCATGATCTCCGATGGCTCCATCAGCCTGCAGCTGTACGAGAACCGTGAGCTGGACGAGGTCGATCTGGGCGAGAGCAGCATCGCCACCATCCAGGCCGATCCTTCCAACGTGTTCAACCAGCAGCTGTGCGAGAAGCGCCCCAAGAAGTTCAGCTACTGCTTCATCTTCAACTACGACAAGCGCAAGGCCGACGGCACCGCCGATGAGAACTGGAACAAGGCCATCGCCAACAAGGCATTCCGCCAGTGCTTCTCCAAGGGTCTGGAGCTGTCCAAGTTCTACGCTCGCTACAACCCCATCAACCCGCTGAAATGCGAGAACGACTTCTTTACCATGAGCGGCCTGTGCTACACCACCGACGGCACCGATTACACCAGCCTGGTCGCTAAGGAGCTGGGTCTGGACGGCGAGAAGTATGATGGCAAGACCATGAAGCGTCTGCGCGCCAACAACGGCGACATCACCGACCTGAAGAAGCAGGCCATGGACGAGCTGAGCGCCATCGGCGTCACCTTCCCGGTGCACTGCTCTTACCATATCCTGGCCGGTTCCACCACCGCTCTGGACAGCGCGACCGTCCTGAAGCAGTGCTTCACCGACAGCTTCGGCGATGACTTCATCGTGCTGGACATCGAGACCTTCGTCTCCTCCACCATGAAGGAGGTCGTGGCACCCAAGCTGCAGAGCTTCGTCCACATGGGCTGGGGCGCTGACTTCGGCGATCCCATCAACTTCCTGACCCAGATCATCGTCCACGACGACAACGCTTACTACAGCTGCAACATGACCAACATCGAGGGCATCGCCGAGAACGGTGCCGCCGATTACCAGAAGGATCTGGTGGCTGCCTACGAGCAGTTCACCGACCTGGTCAACGAGGGCCGCGTCATCGTCAACGACACCGATGCACGCTACGCCGCCTTCGCAAAGGCTGAGGCCTACTTCCTGGAGGAGAATCTGATCTTCCCCACCGTCTACGATGTGACCTGGTGCCTGACCCACGCCAACGAGTACAGCAAGATCAACGCCATGTACGGCCCCTGCAACTACAAGGCTGTCAACTGGGAGACCAGCGAAGAAGCTTACACCACCGAGCAGTACGAGGAGTTCGCCGCTGCTTTCGATGCAGCCACCCAGGCCTGATCGGTTTTTGAGCGCATTCTAAGTTAAGCACTTTTCCCCCGGCGGGAGCTGTTCGCAAAGCGGATGGTTCCCGCTCTTTTATTATGTAAAGCGTTTCGCACCTGTTCGTTTGTGAAGAACAATTTCGGTTGTTTTGTATTTCAAAAACAGTGTTAAACTTTTTGCATCCTTCGTCAGGCAAAAACAAATATATTTCATCATTTTTCACAGTCTGTCTTTCTTTTTTGAAGAGGTTCCTGTCCATGCTCCATTGACAGCTTATTCTTTTAATGGTATAATAATCAGCGTGTTAAGGTTTTGCGGGAGGAGCACAGGCACAGACAGAGGGGTCTGTATCTGCGCTCTTTTGTATTCCTCAGCAGTACAGGAGATGCGAAGCTCCCGCAAAGGAGTGGGAAACAAGCAGGACAACGCGCCCTGCACCATGCACCGAAGCACGGAAAAAATTTTAGGGAGGATAACACAATGAACATCAATCACGAGTCTCATGCAATCAGCCGCCGCAGCTTTCTGAAGGCTTCCGGCGTTGTTGGTGCCGCCGGCATCCTGGCAGCCTGCGGCGGCGGCTCCAGCAGCTCCACCGCTGCTTCTGCTTCTTCCGGCGCAACCAGCGCCCCCAACACCACCGGCGCTGCCCCGCTGAAGGAGTTCATCTCCTGGGAGGCCACCAACCGTGAGCTGGAGAGCTGGAACATGCTGTACAGCCAGATGGCTTCCGACATGAATGTCACCACCAACCTGTGGGAGGGCCTGCTGAGCTTTGACTGCTATGGCAAGGCTGTGCCTTCCGTGGCCAAGGAGTGGAGCCACAACGAGGACTCCTCCGTCTGGACCTTCAACCTGCGCGACGATGTCGACTGGGTGGACGTCAACGGCGAGGTCAAGGCTCACCTGACCAGCAAGGACTTCCTCGTGGGTCTGGAGTGGGTGCTGAACGCAGCCAAGAACCAGGCCAACAACACCTCCATGCCCAACGAGACCCTGGTGGGTGCTGCGGACTACTACCAGAAGACCAGCGACATGGGCGACGCTGCCGCCGACCTGACCTACGAAGATATGCTGGCCGCCGGTGTGGGCGTTGAGGCTACCGATGATTACACCCTGGTCTTCACCTGCAAGGCTCCCTGCCCGTACTTCGATACCGTGGCTGCTTACACCAGCTTCTACCCCGTCTCTGAGGATCTGATCACCGAGCTGGGCATCGAGGGCTTCCGTGCCTGCGACTACACCAACATGTGGTATAACGGCCCGTATGTGGTGGAGGAGTTCATCAGCCAGAACACCAAGAGCTACATCCCCAACCCCAACTACTTTGGTGCAAACGATGTGTCCCGCTTCGACCGCTTCACCGTTACCATGATCAGCGACGGCACCGTTACCTTCCAGCTGTATCAGAACCGTGAGCTGGACGAGATGGATGTGGGCGAGAGCACCCTGACCACCATCCAGGCCGATCCCAACAGCGAGTACAATGCTCAGCTGTGTGAGAAGCGCCCCAAGAAGTTCAGCTACCAGATGCACTTCAACTATCAGAAGAACAACGAGGACGGCACCCCCGACGACAACTGGAACAAGGCCATTGCCAACACCGCCTTCCGTCAGTGCTTCTACAAGGGCCTGGAGCTGACCAACTGGTATGCACGTACCAACAAGATCAACCCCCTGAAGTGCGAGAACGACTACTACACCATGCCGGGCGTCTGCTACAACACCAAGGGCGAGGAGTACTCCACCCTGGTCGCCAAGGAGATGGGCTTCGACAAGGAGTCTTATGACGGCAAGACCATGATCCGCCTGCGCTCCAACAACGGCGACATCGCGGACCTGAAGAAGCAGGCTATGGACGAGCTGAGCGCCATCGGCGTCACCTTCCCCGTCCACGCTGCTTACCACATCATCGCCGGCAACTCCACCGCTCTGGACAGCGCAACCGTCCTGAAGCAGTGCTTCACCGACAGCTTCGGCGATGACTTCATCGTGCTGGACATCAAGACCTACGTTTCCTCCATCACCCAGGAAGTCCGCAATCCTCAGCTGCAGAGCTTCGTCATCAACGGCTGGGGCGCTGACTTCGGTGACCCCGTCAACTTCGTTGGTCAGGAGATCCTGCACGACGACAACGCTTACTACAGCTGGTACTACTCCAACATCGCCAAGGTCGTCGAGGCCGGCCCCGCTGACTGGCAGAAGGATCTGGTCGCTGCTTACGAGGAGTTCACCGATCTGGTCAACACCGCAAAGGCCATCGTCGATGATACCGATGCCCGCTATGCTGCCTTCGCAAAGGCTGAGGCCTGCATGCTGAACAACGTTCTGGCCTGCCCCTGCTACTTCGATGTGGCCTGGACTCTGACCCACGCCAACGAGTACAGCAAGATCAACGCCATGTACGGCCCCTGCAACTACAAGGCTGTCAACTGGGAGACCAGCGAAGAGGCTTACACCACCGAGCAGTACGAGGAGTTCGCTGCTGCATTCGATGCTGCCACCAAGGCCTGAGTTTTCCACCGCACCCCAAAATAAAAGTTAAAGGTTCGATAACATGTTAAAATACACGGTTAAGCGGCTGCTCCAGTCGCTTGTCACAATCTTTTTGATCGCAACAGCCGTCTTTTTGATGATGCGCTGTCTGCCGACGGACTACTACTTCACTGAGGAACAGCTCATGAAGTTCACCGATCAGCAGAAGACCGCTGCTCTGGAAGCAGCCGGCCTGACCGACCCCATCCCCACCCAGCTGATCAAGTTCTACAACGATCTGCTGCATCTGGACTTCGGCACATCCCGCCGCATCCAGAACGGTGCATCGGTGGTCAAGGTCATCGGCAAAAAGTTCGGCGTCTCGATGCGCCTGGGCCTCACCGCCTCCGGCATCTCTCTGGTGCTGGGTGTGCTGATGGGCATTCTGCAGGCCGCATTCAAGGACAAAGTGTTCGACTGGATCGGCACGGCTTACACCGTGTTCGTCAACGCAGTTCCTTCTCTGGTCTCGTATTCGCTGGTCCTGGTCTTCGGCTCCAAGTACCTGGGCTTCCCCACGCTGTACT